>Ga0116147_1000002_pt1 | contig 231422 bp, 213 predicted proteins | sample AD_JPNHG3_MetaG_FD_89749 | JGI IMG/M metagenome (GOLD analysis project Ga0116147, IMG submission 89749) | Active sludge microbial communities of municipal wastewater-treating anaerobic digesters from Japan - AD_JPNHG3_MetaG | ecosystem: Engineered > Bioreactor > Anaerobic > Digestate | place...
CTTCTTCAACTGGTTTGTTACAACCTATGAATACGAACAACAGTGTTAGTACTAGCAAAAATGCTATCCATTTTTTCATTTCATTCCTCCTTAAAATGTAAATCTTGACGAGCTTTCTCTTTTGAGTTTTGCTCTTTTTATACTCTATAATTCTATCATAGTGAAAACGATTTATCAAGATTTTTCTTTTATATCAAATAAAAAATGTTGGTTTTCACCAACATTAACTATCTTTATCATCGTAACTGTCTTCTTCATCATCTTCTGCATCAATCTCATAAGTTTTATTTTCTCTGTCGTCTTCATCATCTTCGTCATAATATCCACCGGAGCGCAATTCTTCTTCGATTTCGTCAGTAGCTTCTTCATCATCTTCGTCTTCGATATCTTCCTCGTTTTGTTCACCAGCAATATTGTATTCTATTTCATCGCTCAATTCATTTTTGATTACGTCTTCATCATCACTATAGATGTCTTCTGCGTAATTTCCTTCTTTATCAAGAAAACTAGATGGTCGACGGTTTTTCAAATCCCAAAGTTTTACCCCCTTTTTTTCACTACAACAAATGAACAGACCGCTTAGCATAAAATCCATCTGGAATTGTGTTCGATATTTATGTTCATCTTCAGGTTTAATTCCTTTAATTTCAAAAACTTCTTTACATATTTTAGCCAGAGGTTGTTCTTTTCTTTTTGATTTCATGACTCGGAAAGCAATTTCTATTAGCGAATCATTATTATTGTTATTCATTTGTTTCCCTCCATTTAATATTCGTATTATACACCCTTTATCTTTGTTTTTCAAGTGGTTTATTTCTTATTTTTTTGAGCAACGCTTGCAACAATTTCTTTGTAAGCAATCAAATCAGTTCTATCAATATTTAATGGCGTTATCGCTATATAGTTATGGTTGATGGCATAAACATCTCCATCAACATTTTTCTCTTCCAAATCGAAACGAGGTTTCCCTCTTTGAAAATATTCCCCATTCTCATAAACAAAATGAGAGTCATAATGTGTATATCCCTGCTTTGCAATCTTAATTCCTTCTACTTTACGGGGAAAATTAACATTTAAAACATTTGTTTTTTCTAATAATTTGTTTGAAAAAATATATTCCATAACGATATCAAAATAAGCAATTACACCTTCATACCCTTGATAATGACTAGAAAAAGCTATTCCCTTTTTCCCAACCAAAGCTCCTTCGCTAGCTCCCGCCACTGTTCCTGAATAAAAAATATCGTCTCCCAGATTAAACCCACAATTAATTCCAGAAAAAACAATATCAAAGTCTTCTCGCAATCCATAGGCTGTGTAGCGGACGCAATCCGCTGGTGTTGAATCAACGGTGTATGTTTTTACACCAGGAAAAATATTGCTTTCAGCAATTTTAATTCCCCTTCGAACACAAATAGAATGGCTGTTTGCACTTTGCTCATATAGTGGTGCCACAACAAAAATATCTCCATATTTTTTTGCTTTCTCAACTAATATTTTTAGTCCTTCTGATTGAATTCCATCATCATTAGTAATTAATATTCTCATAACCAACCTTCTTCACTAGCTTTAAATTTTTTTAAAACTTCATCAGCATCTTTTACTAATTGTTTTATTTCTCTACCATTATAAACAACTGCTCCCGAGGCGTTTGCATGCCCGCCACCACGATATTTATTTGCTAACTTGTCAATTGCAACGAAACGCGAACGAATTCTTACACGAATAGTTTTATCCTTTTGCTCGACAAAAATAATCCATATCAAACTGTCTTTTACCGAATCAAGGCTATTGACCAAAGCCGCTGCATCTTCTGGTGAAATGTTATATTTTTTCTGCATTTTATTTGTAACATATACATAAAGAACACCATTTGGTGTTGATTTAAATTTTCTAAAAACGTCGCCTTGTAATTTAAGAGAGGCAATATCTTTCAGATATAGATTTGCATAGATTTTTTCTAAATCCAAGTCATAATCTAATAGGATTGCTGAAAGTCTTAAAACTTTTGCGGAAACACCTCGATATCTAAACCTTCCCGTGTCCGTTGCTATTCCTACGTATAAGGCCTGTGCTGCCTTTTGATTCATTTGAAGAATATCCCTATTTTCCTCATATAACTCTGTAATAATACAGGCTGTCGCTGGCATATCTTCATCGACATAATTGATTGTACCAAAATCTTCAACTCTTATATGATGGTCTATTTTTATGATTTCTTTTCCTGATTTATAATAAGGATTGTCGATGCGATCGCTATTTGCTGTATCAACAACAATCACTAAAGCATCTTTGTATTCTTCTTCTGGTAGTTTTTCATCTTCTAAAGATAAAAAACTCAAGTACTCTGCTGTTTGATACCCTATACTATAAATTTTTTTGTCCGGAAAACTAATTCTTAAAATCTCTCTTAATCCTATCGTAGAACCCATGCAATCACCATCTGGTCGAACATGACGACAGATAATAATTTTTTCATAAGCGATTATTTTATTTAAAATTTGTTTTCTAATTTCTTTATTTTCCATAGTTTTCCTCTAAGATGAGATTGTCTAAATCTTCTAGCATTTGATCCGCTTCTTCAAACGATTTTAAGCTAGCTCCACTTGCTCCCTTATGACCTCCACCGCCATACTTTGTTGCGATGGTGTTAATATTATATTTATTTGATCTTATTTCTGCAACCACAACATTATTTTCTTCATCTTCTGTAAAATTAACCCAAATATCAATTCCTTTAATTCCTGCCATTGTATTAACCATTGTTCGTGAAACAGAGTAGAAGTCAATTCCCAAATTTTTTAAATCTTCTTTCGTTGTTTTGATATAAGCAACGTTATTTTTTGTTAATTGAAACCGAAGAACAAAATTCGCTCTCAAACGCACCGTTTCTAAATCGTCAGAATATAAATTGTTATATACCTCTGTCATGTTGAATTTTGTTTCTAATAATTTAGCCGCTGTCAAGAATGTTCTAGAAGTTGTTGATTCATAACGAAAACGACCGCTGTCAGTTACGATTCCTGTATATAATGCTTTTGCCGCACTTTCTGTCATTTTTAATTTCATCTTGAAAATAATATCAGCAACTAACCCTGCACAACTTTCATATTCAGTATCTACTATTGCTATATCTCCATAGGATTCTTTATAAATATGGTGATCTATTTTAATTATATATTTTGCCATTTTATATCGATCATCGCTTATCATAAACGCTTCTGAGGTATCAAGAATAAACACTAAAGCATCTTTGTAAAGTTTATCTTCAATAACATCCATTTCGCCAATGAAATTATATCTTTCCGTTTGATCTCCAACAGCAAACACTTTTTTTCGCGGAAACGTTGCTTTAATCGCTTCCTTCAAGCCGATTTGGCTACCTAGTGCATCACCATCTGGCCGCAAGTGGCGTTGTATGATGATTGTATCATGTTCTTTTATTGCTTTTAATACTTTATTGAACATAATTATCTCCTTCTCGTCAATACAACATTATATCATAGAGCGCTTATTTTTAAAACTTTTTTCGTTTTTCTTTTTAAGTCTATTCAAATTGTATATATTGAATTAATTTATTTGCTAGAATTCCAATAATAATACTCGTTATCAGTGACACCAACAACAGAATCGCTCCGTAACTGATGACTATTTCGCCTAATTGATATAGAAATGCCACCACCAATAACTGTGTCACAATATGTAGCACTCCACCTACAACACTAATTCCTACTGCTGTTACTCTATCCTTCAATTGCTTATGCAATAAATACATTCCTAAAAAACTAACGAGGGAAGCACTAAAACTTATAATGAATGTTACGGGACTTCCTAAAATGAGTCCTACTAAAAAAGATTTCATGATAACAAGTAAAAGTGTTCGCTTAAAATCTTGTTTATAAATTGAAAAGAGAACAATAATATTCGCAAGTCCTATTTTTGCTGTTGGCAAAAATGAAAAAGCGATTCGCGATATAAGACCATCAATATAAGATAGGATTGTCGCTAGCGCAACCAAGATTGCTAGTAGTATGATTTCCCGGGTTTTCTTTTTTCTTGCCATCATTTTCTTAACCTCTGATACATTTTATCACATTTATTGCTTTTTATAATAACATTTTATATAATAATTACAAACAGGAGGAAACGATATGTGTATATTTTGTAAAATCGTAAACGGAGAAATTCCTGCTTATAAAGTCTATGAGGATTCTGACTTTCTCGCTTTTTTAGATATCTCTCAAGCGACTATCGGTCATGTTTTAGTAATCCCTAAGGTTCACCGCGAAACAATCGTTGATTTAGAGGAAGAAAATAAAATTTTTGCCGTTGTAATAAAACTAGCAAAAGCTATCAAAACTTTACCACAAGTAGAAGGTATTAATATTTTAAGTAATAATGGCCCTGTTGCTGGACAAACCATCAATCATTTTCACATTCATATTATCCCTCGCTATATAGATGACCAAATGCAAATTAAATTTAGCGAGAACAAATTAAGTCCAGAAAAAATGACATTATTATCTAATCAAATCAAAAAAAAGAGCAGCGTTTAACTGCTTTTTTTATAATACATAAGTGATAAACAACAACCAACTAATATTTGATGCAAGTCCTATTGCGGCAACAATAATTGTGATAGTTGATAGTTTGTGTTTATGTTTTATGCTTTCTATCACTGTGAAAATCAAAACGAGTAATCCTAAAATAATTCCACTAATAATCAATGTTTTATTAAGGGGAATTAACGATATAATTACTGAGAAAAAGCCTATTAATAAGCCTATTTTCCCTGGAATCTTTGCAGATGGCAGATTTTGTTGTTTCTTAGTTTCTGCTTCTTCTAATTTTGGTGTTGTTCTAAAACCACAATAAGGACAATAGTTTGCTGTTTCTGAAATTTCTGCGTTACAATTCTTACAAATCATCTTATTACCTCTTACTATATTCTCTCGTTAATTTCTCGAAAAAACTTACCCCTTTGGCTAGTGAATTAAGTGAAACATATTCATTATTAGTTTTACGATTAATCTTAGCGTTATGAGAGTAATAAAGGGGTGAAAATCTTATTACATTATCGCTAACTCGGTCATATTCGCGATTTTCTGATATTGAAGTAATAATCCATGGTGCAATGTAAATATCATCGAAATTATCTTTTATTACTTTAGTCACAGTTTTATATGCCTTCGTCTTTGTGCTGGTAATTCTTGTTCCTTCTTTGCTGGCAATCATCTCATATTCCACGCTATATTTCAACATATACTTATCAATAGCACACAACACTTCCGCAACATTGTCATGGTTAGCTAATTCAAAAACGACATCCACATAATAATCGTTATCATTTTCTAACATCTCACCTACTCGTGCCTGAGTCTTTAAAACTCGTGAAAGTTCAACTTGGTCATTATCTAAAAATCGTTTTATTAGACCACGAAAAACAAGCGAATTGCTATAAATGATTCGATTAGAAAAAGTCATATCTCGAGCGATGGCTTTGATTGTCATCCGGGTTTGTTTGTCAATTTTTGCTTTGAATATTTGACTACTAGAAATCTCAAAAATAAAGTTTTGAAGTCTCGCTCCCCCCTTGGCAGCTTTACTCGTCTTAAAACGGAATGTTACTTCTCCTGTAACACCAATACCGATAAAAGCATAATGACTTCTTAATCCTGAAGAAATGGGATCCATAATTCCGCTTCCTTCTTCAATAATCAAATCGAAAAACTTACCTTCACGCAAGAACTTGTCAATGATTTTATCTTCTCCTTCGCGGCTATCTTCATCGTCTTTTGTCATAACTATTGTCAAGTTATTATTGAGAACTTTATCTTCTCTTAAAACATTTTCAATCGCTTCAAGGATAACAAACAATAAAGCTTTGGCGTCATAAGTTCCACTACCATATAAGTGCTTTTGTGTCATATATGGTTCTTCTAATATAATTTTGCTATCTATATGTGTGGCATATAAAATATTAGGGGCCCCTTCTGTTTTTCTTTTATACGTAAAAACAGCATTACCATCTATTCTTTCTTTGTCGAAATTCTGATGAATTAAGGGGTACTCTTTTTTTAATTTTTCACGGAATTCATGATATTGTTCTGCCGTTTCATTGCTTGTTGTTGCAATTTTCACCAATTCTTCTAATTTCTTCCCATAACTAAAACGAACATTTTTATCAACATCGTTTTTAGGCAATATTTTTATGTCTTTGTTGCGCAAAATTAGTGCTTTTATTAAACATATAAATAAGATTACTAAAATTACACAAAGCACTATTGATGTAACTATTCCTATGTCCCTAAAAAAATTTAAAAACATATATTTCTCCCCTTTTGGTAACACTTATTATACTAGTTTAACATAATTATGTCAAATATCTTATCACACAAACAAAAGACGAGATTGGTCTTAAATCTCGTCTTTTATATATCGTATTTAGAAATGATTTCTGCTGGTGTTTTTCTTAAAAGTTTTCCTATTGGTAGTAATCCTACTGCAAAGTTAACTGCCCAAATAAACACCAAGGCAAGGATTGCCAAAAACCAATTGTAACTAATAAATGATGAAAAAATTAATTTTTTTGAGAGCTTACTCAAAATAATTGATCCTAAAACATATCCTATCATCGAACTAACCAACGTGAGCAATAAAACTTCCGAAACAAAAGTTTTATAAACATCCACTTTTTTAATTCCCAAAGCACGATAAACACCAATCTCGTAGATTCTTGTTATCAACCTTGAACGCATTAAAAAGTATAAAAAGATTAGCGATGTTACTACCATAATGATAGAGAAAATCAATAATGTTGTTGTTGTCCTTGTTTTCGCCGCCATATAACTTTCAAAATCGTTTTGATAATTATCAACAAAAACCAAGGATTTCTCTTCCAAGTATTGCTTTGCTCGTTCTTTGTCATCAGTTAGAAAAGAAACAGTTCCTGCTGAAGAGTAGATATCTAAAATCATAGATTCGACATTTTCTACAACAACTAATGCTCCATTCTTTGCTTCATATGTGCCAACAATCGTATATTCAACTTGGTCATCAATGGAAAATTTAATTTTATCTTTATTACCTGTTAAGCTATTTTTAACTGCTTCGTAATAGTCATCTCGAAGGAGGATTTCTTTATCTTTTAATTCAAGCCCTTTTGTTGTGTGTGTGCTTCCTGTGAGAGTTTTATATTCAGCAATATCTAAATTATTTAAATAATTTACTATATATAAACTTGTTGTTGGAAAATCAACCTTTCCTCCCACCGAATACAATTTATTATAAATTTTTAAATTTTGAATTGCCAGCAAGTTTATTAAGTCATCATCTGCATAAATATTAGGATTATTTGTATCAGTTATTCCTACTATTTTACCAATATCTACTCCCGATTTTGTGCAAGTCAACCCTAAATATTTTTTATAGTCTTCTTTTTTGCTTACACTTCCCCCTGCTTGAAGAAGCATATTATAACCAAAGATATCCTTTGCAGTGAGATTATCAATAATCCATTTATCAATAACAATTCCTTCCTCGCCTTCCAATTGATAAATATAATCTTTTTCTTTCAACAATTCTTGAGAAACCGTATTATAAGAATATACATGAAACATTGTATCTGTTGTCTGTTCATAAAGATCAAATCTAAACGAATCTATTGTTTGACCATATCCGCCACTGTAAAACCGTTTTATTTCTAATTCTGTTTGCATTTCAAGAAGTTCCCAAATAGTTAATTTTTTATCGGAAACGACTTCTACCATTCGTCGATCACTATTTAAAAATTCCCCCTCATTAACTTCGGTTGCTTTTGAAAATGTAGCAAAAGAAAGCACTACTAGTATCGCCGACAAAAACATTGTGAATAGCAATAATTTTTGTTTGGCTTGTAAGGTATTTAGGTATGAAAATGCCATTTTTAACGTATCTTTTAGTTTTATAACATTACGGCTTTTTTGTTTTTTTAGTTTAGGCAAATGATACTCAAAATTTTCCAACGTTTTTTTAGTAATAACCGGTTTATGAGTATCCTGAATTTTAATTTCATCGTTTTCTTCAATAAATTTAATCGGAATATTCTTATCATCACTTGCGATATAAAAAGTATTATTATGAAAAATTACATTCAGTTTTAACTGTTCCTTTTTTTCTTGAAAAAAGTAATTAATATTAACATCACGATAACGAATTTCTTCTTTGTTATATTCCTTCAAGTAAATATTTCGGTCTTGATTCGCTATTAGTTCTGTCAGGTTTCCTGTTTTATTATCCCGATCGTTGACAATTTTACCATCTAAAATTTCAATAATCCGATCTCCATAAAACTCGGCTAATCTTCTTTCGTGTGTTACTAAAACTACCAAGCATTCTTCCGATATTTTTTTAATGATGTTCATAATTTGCGTCGTGTTTTTTTCATCGAGATTTCCTGTCGGCTCATCGGCAATTACAACATCAGGACTTTTTACTAATGCTCTAGCAATAGCAACGCGCTGTTGTTGTCCCCCGGATAATTGCTTAGCTTTTCTCTTTTTATATTTTTCCATCCCAACTGCTTTTAAAGCATATTCTATTCTTGAAGCCGATTCCGTTATATCCACACCGAGCATCGTTAATACAAGTTCTAAGTTTTTACCTACAGAAATATCTTCGATTAACCCATAATTTTGAAAGATATATCCTACTTTCTCACTTCTTATTTCATCCCATTTTTTTGCGTTATACTTTTCAATAACCACATCATTAAAAGTTATTGTTCCGCTTTCTACACTATCAAGTCCTCCAATAGCGTTTAAAAGTGTTGTTTTTCCACAGCCTGATGGTCCATAAAAGCAAACTAGCCCTTTTTCAGGTAAGGTTAATGTTACATTGTTAATTACGTGGATTTCATTGCTTTTCTTTTTATTATAATATTTGTTTACTTTGTTTAATTTAATCATCTTTTTCACCTATTCGACTTTCAAATTAACTAGTAAAGAGTTTTTCATTAATAATTTATTGTATCTTCTTGCTATCAAATAACCAAATAGCATATTGGCAATAAAAATAATAATATAATAATCCACCTTCAATGCATTTAAAAATGTTCTCGCAAATTCGCCTTCCATATTTCTTTGTAAGAGAACAAACGTAATGGCAACAATAATATATGAGAATAGAAAACATAACAAAATTTCTATTTGGCTCATTTTCCTAATACTATTCGCATCAATTCCTATCGTCCTAAAAATAGTATAATCCTTTTTCTTACTTAACATAATCGTTTTAATCACAAGATAAGCAATGATATAAACAACAATAATAATGGGCGCAAACGCAAATATAGAATAAATAACTAAAATAATAGTCTCAAGCAATGAAAAACTACTACTATTATCATAAGGAGAAAATACATAATAACCCTTCAAATTCTCTATTTGACGGATTACCTCGTTATAGTAATCATGGGAACGAACATTTAGTGTTAATTGGTTTGTTTCTGTTGTGATATATAAAGCAGCCAATTCATCGCTGATATAGATTGTTGAATTATAGTCTTCGGTATAAATAATCGTGACTTTTATATCATTAAAATAATAATTCTTTCCTTCTGTCCCAAAATTTCCTCGCGAAATTTTTACTTGATTTCCCACCAAACTTGAATCGACAGTAGCATCTACGGAAAATTCAACTATTTCTCCTGAATTATCTGTGTAAGTTATTTTGTTTTTATTAATATTAATGGAAAAATCTTCGTAATAGGTGTCAAATATACTAGAATAAACATACATGTAATTTAAATAGTCATCAAGGTTTGGTTCGATAATTCCTGTTATAACTACCTCGGTTAAATAGGTACTTGGGCCATAACTGTTTTTTCCTGGCGCCCCATATAAATATACGGTTTTTCCTAGCAGACTTTCCGCCTCTTTTTTTGTAAAGCTATTACAAACAATGACTTCATTATCTTTTGTTGGAAGCGTGCCGTATTTCAAGTCTTTTTGGCTGATTGTATCTAGTAAAAGGGGATAATATCTTTCCATTGAAAAGTTTATTTCCTTCTTTTCACTAAAATATATCGGTTGGTCTAAAATTACGCTATATTTTACAAGCGAATCAACATAACGTAAATTTGTAAATGTTTCTATTTCTTCTGTTGTAAAATTATTTTGGTCTTTTTTTATTACGATTAATCTCTCTTCATAATTATTTGGAAAATAGTTGTTTGTCGATTCTCCGCGAAGAAATCCGCCAAATAATCCATCAACAGCAAAAAAAGACATAAAAACAAGAAATACTATTATCGTCACAGCTAGAGAAACCATCATAAGTAGTCCTGTTTTTTGCGGTTGTGATTTTAAATTTTTGTTGGCTAGAATTAGTGATTGGGGAATCCTTTTACGTTTTGCTTCAATCCTGAAATTTCTTGATTCTTCAACATCAATTTCCTTTTTTATTTCTTTATCTTCAACAATTTCTCCATCAAACAAACGAATTATCCGATCAGCGTATATTTTTGTTTCTTCATAATTATGAGATACGACTATCACTAGCTTTTCTTTTGAAATTTCATATAATAATTCAAAGATTTGTTTTCCGCTTTTACTATCTAGGTTTCCAGTAGGCTCATCAGCAGCTATGATGCTACTATCTTTAGCCAAGGCTCTGGCAATCGCTAACCTTTGCTTTTCTCCACCTGATAGTTTTGTTGCTTTATGGCGAACATGGTTAGTTAATCCTACTTTTTTTAATAAAGCTAAAGCTCTTTTCTTCCGTTCTTTTGCTTTTAGATTTTGAATGATTAATGCTGTTTCAACATTTTCTAAAACAGTATAGCTATCGATAAGATTGTAGTTTTGGAAAATAAAGCCTACGCTTTTTCGTCGATATTCTTCCCAATCGCTGTCATCAAAATACGATGTTTCTTCACCATTAATATACATTTCACCTTCTTCATAGGTATCTATTCCACAAATTACATTCAACATTGTCGATTTTCCTGAACCGCTTTCGCCAGTCAAAACAATAAATCCTTTGTTTGGTAATTCTAGGTTAACCTTTCTTAAACCTAAGGTAACCATTCCTTCACTATGATAATATTTAGAAATATTCTCTAGTTTTATCATATATTTTCCTCCGAATTATGATTTATCATATCATAATTTATTGCTTATAGCAAATAGTGATTTATAAGAAAACAAAAAAGCTATTCATGTTGAACTTAACCAATTGATATAGCTTTTTTTCTTTTACAAATTATTAAAATGTTTAACCGATTTACGTAAATCTTCGCTACTTTTTACCTCTAAAACAACATATGCCTTGTTTTTTTCTGCTTCCTTTTTGAACTTGCTAATATCAATTGTTCCTTCACCCAGAGCTAAATGACAAGTTTTACGATTTCCATCATGGATATGATATTCTTTAAATTTGATTGGCGTAGTTTGTAATACTTTTTGAAGTCGGTCTCCATCATTATTATCGTGTCCAATATCGTAATTGAAATCAAATCCTTCTTTCCATAGTTCTACGTATGTTTTTTGAATGTGATGAGGAACATATACATTTTCTAACACTAAATCCATATGATTGCGCTCGCATATTTCTCGAGCTTGATGGAGCCTTTGTTTGATATTTTCAATATAAGTAGTATATTCCTTTTCATATATATAGTTCTTTTGACCAGAAATTGTTACAATAGGACCTTCATTTATATGAATATTGATCAGTTTGATTTTTGCTTTTGCTCCTAAAGTCGCATATTTTTCTAATAACAACATATAAGCATCCACAACTTCTGGATAAGATGCAAAATCTGCTTCATCATAAAAATGTAAGGTCGCTTCTAAGTGATTTGCGATTAATAAATGATTTAATTCTTCAGGATTTTCTAATTGTTGGCGGCAATAACTGAAATTTAGATTCAATTCTATAAAATCTAACCCCAATGTTTTCGCCAATTCTATGTTTTCCAAAACCGAATTATATTCATATAATACTGGCATTCCAACTTTCATACTTCGTCCTACTTTACTATTCTTATTCTAATAACATCAGCAATTTCTTCGATTAATTTATAAATCTCTAAAATATCCGCTCCATCGATATCTAAAATAGTATATGCAATATCTTTTAATGATTTATTTGTCATATTAGCAATATTCCCTTTGTGAAGATTGATGACAGAGGTAAATTTATTAATCATGCCGGGAACATTTTTATGATTTATCGTAATTCGGTTTTGCGAAGCACAAATTCCCGCATCAACATTTGGATAGTTAACTGAATTATTAATATTGCCATTTTCCAAATAATCTATTATTTGTCTTACTGCCATTTGCGCACAATTGTCTTCTGCTTCTCCAGTTGATGCCCCTAAATGAGGAATAGCAATTACATTCTTCATGTTCGCCGTTTTCGCATTAGGGAAATCAGTTACATAACGTTTTACTTTTCCCTCTTTGATTGCTTTTTCTAAATCATCATCATTGACAACTAAATCACGAGCAAAGTTTAACAAAACAACACCTTTTTTCATTAATGTAAAAGCTTTTTCGTTAATCATTCGCTTTGTTTCTTCCGTAAGAGGTACATGAAGGGTAATATAATCACATTCTTTATAAATCTCTTCAATCTTCTTTACATAAATAATATCTCGTGATAAATGCATTGCATTATCGATAGAAAGAAATGGATCATATCCGTAAACATCCATTCCCAAATCAGCACAAGCGTTGGCTACTAAAACACCGATTACGCCAAGCCCGATTACCCCTATTTTCTTGTTCATGATTTCTGTTCCCGCAAACTTGTTTTTTTCTTTTTCAACAAGTTTATCAATATCAAGAACATTTTTATTTTCATTTACGAAACCAATTCCTCCTATAATATCACGAGCCGCTAATAACATTCCCGCCAGAACTAATTCTTTCACACCATTTGCATTTGCTCCAGGAGTGTTAAAAACAACAACACCTTGATTGGCAAACTTTTCTAAGGGAATATTGTTTACTCCAACGCCTGCTCTAGCAATGGCCACTACTCGATTAGGGATTTTTAATTCGTGCATAGAAGCACTACGAACCAGAATAGCATCTGCATTATTCATGTCTTCAACTATTTGATAACTATCAGGAAATAATTTCATTCCTTTTTCAGAAATATTATTCAAACATAAAATTTTTTTATTCATAGGTTTTCCTCTTCGAACTTCTTCATAAAAGCGACAAGGCTCTTTACTCCTTCGATTGGCATAGCGTTATACAAACTTGCCCTCATGCCCCCAACCAAACGATGACCTTTTAAATTGATTAATCCTTGTGCTTTCGCTTCCTTAATAAATTTTTCATTTAATTCTTCTTTATCTGTAACGAAGGTAACATTCATAATAGAACGACTATCTTTTCTAACCGGAGACTTAAACATCTGACTTTGGTCTAAATAATCGTAGAGTATTTTTGCCTTCTCTTGATTTATTTTTGCTCTTTCAGATAATCCACCCCGATCAAGCAACCATTTAAACACTTTACCGCAAATATATATCCCATATGCAGGTGGTGTATTATACAAAGATTTATTGTCACTGTGAATTTTATATCGTAGCATTGTTGGTGTAGAAGGATATACCTCTTCCGTGATTAAATCCTCTCTGATAATGACAATAACGACTCCTGCAGGTCCCACATTCTTTTGTGCTCCAGCGAAAATTAATCCGTATTTGTTTACATCAACAGGTTCAGATAAAAAACAAGAAGATTGGTCAGAAACCAATACTTTTTCTTTTGTATTGGGAAGTTGCCAATATTTTGTTCCATAAATTGTATTGTTCTCACAAATATAAACATAATCAGCTTTTTCATTCACATTTAGATTATTCACATCGGGAATATAACTAAAGTTTTTGTCTTCGCTGCTCGCTATTACATTTGCTTTTCCATATAACTTTGCTTTAGCATATGCTTTTTTCGCCCAGACTCCCGTCAAGATATAATCTGCTTCCTTATTCTTCATCAAGTTCATAGGAATCATTGCAAATTGTTGACTTCCTCCCCCTTGTAAGAAAAGAACTTTATAATTGTTCGGAATATTCATTAATTTTCTTAGATTTTCTTCCGCTTCTTCTAATATCATCTCATAATCTTTGCTTCGATGACTCATTTCCATAACCGACATTCCGGTGTTTTTATAATTCAACATTTCTTCCGCGGCTTCTTTAAGCACCTCAACGGGTAACATTGCAGGTCCAGCAGAAAAATTATAGACTCTTTCCATTTTTTTCTCCATTTCTTCTTCATATAGTAAGGACAGCTATTTTCTTAATAGCTGTCTCTTTTTTTACTTTAAATATTGATAAATTGTTTGCACCATTACTCCGGTGGCACCATAAAATTCTTTGTAACCAGGAGCGGTATGGAATGCTGTACCAGCAATATCCAAATGGAGCCATTTTGTTTTTTCTTCAATAAAATTTTCTATGAAGGCTGCTGCTCCGCTCGCCCCCATGTTTCTTCCTGTTGAGTTGGTAAGATCCGCAACTTTACTAGAACGCACTTGTTTTTTAATATGCTCTGTGATTGGCAATTGCCAAGTGCTTTCCCCAGTCTTGAGAGATATTTCTAAGAATTTGTTTATTTTTTCTTGGTCGTTACCAAAAATTCCTGTCGTGTATTCCCCCAAAGCAACAACGCAAGCTCCTGTTAATGTTGCAATATCAATGACTTCTTTACTTCCCTCTTTTTGAGCGTAATAAACGGCATCGGCAAGCGTCAATCTTCCCTCTGCATCGGTTGATACGATTTCAATTGTTTTTCCATTCATCGCGGTAATAATATCATCTGGAAGTAGCGCTTCCCCATTGATACGATTGTCTGTTGCACAAATGACTACAAGCACGTTGACTTTCACTTCGTTTTTTACCAGGCTTTCAAGGACTCCAAGAACGGTTGCCGCTCCTGCCATATCGCATTTCATGGTATTCATCGATGTTTTAATACTATATCCACCAGTATCATACATAATTCCTTTGCCGACCAAAGCAATTGGTTCTTTCCATTCCTTAAGACCTTGATATTTAATTGCTATTAATCTCGGTTCACAAGTTGAGCCCTTATTAACCGCCAGGAAAGCACCCATTTTTAATGCTTCTATCTGCTTTTTATCAAATATTTGAATCGTCACTTTCTTGCTATCCAGTGTATTGACTAAATCTTGGGAATAGTTCGCTAATTCTATGGCAGATAATGCATTATACGGCTTGTTCACTAAATCTCTCGTGTTATCGATTGCTACTGCGAGATTCATCGCTTCAATCGCCGTTTGTTTTACCTCGTGTTTTGTAACAAATTCCCAACTAACATCGTTTTCTATCTTTTTGGAAAGAAATTCATCGTATTTGTAATTGTAATAATGAACATTTAGAATAAAATTAAATGCTGCTTCCTGAACATCAAGGTTGCTGATAAAACTATCGAAATCGATAATAACCTCTTTCCCCAAAGCACTATTAATATTCTTAGTTGCCTCTTTCATTTTTTCTTGGGAATATTTTTCTTTTTCTCCTAAACCGATGATATAAATAACTTTGTTTTTTATTTTAGAAAGCGTTGTGATTTTATTTACCTCTCCAAGTTCCAATTTAACAAGTTTGTTTTTAATTAATTCTTCAATATCGTTATCAATATGATGATCGATTTCTACTTTTTGATCAATGAATAACCCCAATATCAAAGGTTTTTCACTATCGCTTTTTTGTGAGCATATATTTATATCTAGCATATTTCCTCCTCTATTTTATGATATCTACACCCATATACGGAATAAGCACTTCGGGTACTTTTATTGACCCATCTGCTTGTTGATAATTTTCCATAATCGCCACCAATGTTCTTCCCACTGCTAAGCCTGAACCATTTAATGTATGAACATATTCCAACTTAGCATCTTTATCGCGTTTTGTTTTAATATTTCCCCGACGAGCCTGATAGTCTTCCGCATTAGAAATACTACCAATTTCTCGATATGCATTTTGACTTGGTAACCAAACTTCAATATCGTATGTTTTAGCCATACCAAAGCCCATATCACCACTACAAAGAGAAACAACATGATAAGGAAGTTTTAATTGTTTTAAAACTTCTTCTGAATCCAACAACATTTTTTCAAGCTCTTGATAAGAAGATTCAGCGGTTGTTAATTTGATTAATTCCACCTTATTAAATTGATGTGTTCTGATTAATCCCCGTGTGTCTCTTCCCGCACTGCCTGCTTCGGAGCGAAAAGCCATCGTATAACTACAATGATAGATTGGTAATTTCTCAAAACTGATGATTTCGTTACGATACATATTAATTGTCGGCACTTCCGCCGTCGGGTTTAAAAACCAATCTCCATTTCCGTTGCTTAATTTAAAGGCATCTTCTTCAAACTTTGGTAGTTGCCCTGTTGCTGTCATACTTTCTCGATTTACGATATATGGAGGAATGATTTCTGTATAGCCGTGTTTATTGCTATGTAAATCCATCATAAATGCGATTAAAGATCGCTCTAATCGTGCTCCTAATCCCTTATAAACAACAAATCTGCTTCCGGTAATCTTTGTTGCTCGTTCAAAATCAAGGATATCTAATTTTTCCCCTAATTCATAATGTGCTTTTGGTGTAAAATCAAATTTTGTTGGCGTTAAATATCTGCGTATTTCTACGTTTTCAGTTTCATCTTTGCCAATAGGAACTGATTCGTGGAGGATATTAGGTGTTATCAATAAAGAATAATTAATTTCTTTTTCTAAGCGATTCACCATTTCATCTAACACAGCAATTTCTTCACCAATATGAGCTACACTTGCCAATACTTCCGTTGCATCTTTCTTTTCACGCTTCAATTGGCCGACTAACTTGCTTTTTTCGTTTCTTTCTTTTTTTAAGTTCTCCACTTTAATTAGCAACTCTCTTTTTTCTTCGTCCTTTGCCTTTACTTCGCGTAAATAACTGAAGTCTTTTTGTCTCGTTGCCAATTTTGTAATTATTTCTTCCACATTTTCTCTAATTAATTTAATATCAATCATCTTTTCCTCCTATAAAACAATAAAATCCCTCACATATAAAAAATATATGTAAGGGACGAATTTCTCCGCGGTACCACCCTAGTTAGATTCTAGTATCTCGCTTAAACAATTGATAACGGTAATTAACCGGAAGTTTTGCTTCTCCTCCAAGGTAGATTCTAAAGTTTGCATCTTGATTTTCACCAGCCATCAAGTCTCTTAAATGCCTTTTCTTTATACTAAGCCTTATCATTGGTTATTTAATTATGCCTATTATATATGCTTTGATTTACTTTGTCAAACATTATTCTCCTTTTCCACAAATTTCACCAAGTCAATTAGGTTATCAATTGTGGTCTTTACGATGACAATCTCCCAAAAACTTAACAATATAAGAATAACAATAGCAATATTTGGATGTTTCTTATCCAACCAAAAATAAGAAACATAGGCTGTTATTAAATCTATTACATAGGGAACAAGAACAATCTGATCAATTTTAAATTTTTCATATGCTTTAACAATCGTAACATTTTGTTCTAGTTTGCTATCGTAATCTTTTGTTATAAACAACACTTTTTTATTAATGATAAGCGTTAATAGTATTGCCAGCGCAAACCCTCCGCTTTTTAACACAACATAAAGTTTATTAACAAAAGAAACTCCTCCTAAATAGATAATATAAATGCTTTCTGTACAAAACCAATTAACCCCTAGAAAAAAAGTTAAAGCCGGAATTGTTATGATGATGATAATCATAATATAAATACCATAAAGGGCAAAAAGCCCTTTATTTTTTCTCGATTTTATCACGATTTTTCCTTATCTTCCTCATCACGAAAGACGTAATCTTCATCATAGGTGAATCCTTCATTATCTTCCTCTGAATCGCCTTCGCCTTCTTCGCTTCGTGGAACAATCGCCATAGAAGATACGCTATGACCTTCGTTCAATTTGATAATACAAACTCCTTGAGTATCTCTTCCTACAGTCAAGATTTGGTCGAGGTGAGTTCTGATAATCATTCCTTTGTCGGTAATGACTAATAAATCTTCATCTCCTCGTACTGTTGATAAAGAAATCATTTTACCATTCTTAGCGGTTATATTTAATGCTTTTACTCCTTTACCACCACGGACCTGGACTCTAAACGCATCAACATTGGTCCGTTTTCCATACCCTTTTTCGGTTACGATTACAATTTCGTCTCCATCTGTATTAACAATGGCCATTCCTACCATCTGTTCGCCATCTTCTACTTTTAACCCTCTGACTCCTGCAGCAATTCTTCCCATTGGGCGAATATCTGATTCGCTGAACCGGATTGCTTTTCCATTAGAAGCCCCTAGAATAATGTCTTTTTCTCCATCAGTAACGGAAACTTCGAACAACTCGTCACCATCATTTAAGATGATTGCTTTAATTCCGTTTGTTCTGATGTTACTGAATTCGGAAATTTCTGTCTTCTTAACAATTCCTCGACGGGTTGCAAATAATAAGTAGCCATCATTCTTTTCTTCTTCTTTCACATTTACAACCGCTGCTAATTTTTCATTTTCATCAAAATTTAAAATATTAACAATCGGTAATCCTTTAGCGATACGACTCGAAATCGGAATTTGGAACGCTTTTAGACGATATATTTTCCCGAAGTTACTGAAGAAAAGCAAGGTGTCGTGGGTTGAGGTAAATAGAACTTGGTCTACATAATCCGCATCTGAAATTTTAGCTCCTGTAATTCCTTTACCCCCACGATTTTGAGCACGATATGTGTCTACTGTCATTCTCTTTACATATCCTTTATTTGTGACAGTGATAATAACGTCCTCTACGGGAATCAAATCGGCATCTTCAATCACTAGATCATCACTTAGGCTAATTTCACTATTCCGTGCATCGCCGAATTTTTCTTTCATTTCGGTTAATTCACCAATGATGATTTCTAGTTTTTTACCCTGGTTCTTCAGGATTTCTTTATACTCGCTAATTTCTCGTTTCAATGAAGCTAATTCTTCTTTTAACTTATCGATTTCCAATCCAGTTAAACGTTGTAGCTTCATATCCAGAATTGCTTTTGCTTGTATCTCGGTTAAGTTGAATGCTTCGATTAAGCCCTTCACCGCATCTTCGGTTGTCTTAGAGCGTTTAATCAACTGAATAACAGCATCGATATTCCCTAAAGCGGTTAGTAATCCTTCTACTATATGTGCTCTGGCTTCTGCTTTTTCTAAATCGTATTGTGTTCTTCTAGTGATTACTTCAATTTGGTGTTCTAGATAGCATTCCAATACCTCTTTTAGATTAAGTACTTTCGGTTGCCCTTTATCAAGTGCCAAAATATTAACCCCAAATGTCGATTGTAATTGGGTATGCTTGTATAGATTGTTTAAAACAACATTAGGATTAGTATCGCGACGTAATTCAACTACAATTCGCATCCCTTTCCTTGTAGATTCATCTTGCAATCCTGTGATACCTTCAACTATTTTTTCATTAGCAATGAAGGCAATTCTTTCTATTAATTTTGTTTTATTTACTTGATAAGGAATCTCGGTTATGATAATTTCTTTTTTCCCGTTTTCTAATTCTTTAATCTCGCATTTCGCCCGAATTGTAATGGTGCCATTTCCTGTCATGTAAGCTTTTCTTACTTGACTAAGGCCCATAATACATCCTCCTGTTGGGAAATCGGGACCTTTGATATGGTTCATTAATCCTTCAATAGATATGTCCGGATTTTTTATTAAGGCAAGAATTCCATCGATTACTTCGCTTAGATTGTGAGGCGGAATATTCGTTGCCATACCAACAGCAATTCCTGTTGCTCCATTTACGAGGATGTTCGGGAAGCGACAAGGTAAAACAACAGGTTCTTTTTCGCTTCCATCGTAGTTATCTTGAAAGTCAACTGTATTTTTTCCTAAATCACGAAGCAATTCCATCGCAATTTTGCTCATTCTTGCTTCTGTATAACGCATTGCCGCTGCTCCATCACCATCAATAGAGCCAAAGTTACCTTGGCCATCAACCAGAGGATATCGGTAACTAAAATTTTGTGCCATTCTCACCATCGAGTCATAAATAGCAGAATCTCCATGAGGATGATACTTACCCATAACATCTCCGACGATTCGTGCTGATTTTTTATACGGTTTATCCGATCCAACGCCTAATTCATCCATCGCAAATAGAATACGACGATGAACTGGCTTCATTCCATCACGAACATCTGGTAGTGCACGCGCTACAATTACGCTCATGGCATAACTTAAGAAAGAAGTCTTCATTTCTTTGGTTAAATCGATTTCTTTCACTCCGCCTAAGTGATGACCATCAACGACATGATCAATGACTTCTGTATCTGCTTCTAAGTTTTCTTCTTTTTCTTCTATTTCTGAAAGTGTTTTTTCAGTTTCCTTTTCCACCCGTTACACCACCTATACATCTAAGTTTTGAACATAAACAGCATTTTCTTCAATAAAATCTCTTCTTGGTTTTACATCATCACCCATTAACATACTAAATATTGTGTCTGCTTCGATTGCATCATCTAGTGTAACTTGTAATAAGGTCCGTGCTGCTGGGTCCATTGTTGTTTCCCACAATTGTTCATCATTCATTTCTCCCAATCCCTTATATCTTTGAATATTAGGTTTTGATGATTTGGGAAAGGTTTCTAATATTTTTTGTAGTTCTAAATCGCTATACGCATATTCTATCCGTTTCCCTAAAGATATTTTATACAACGGCGGTTGCGCAATATAAACATATCCTTTTTCAATTAAAGGTCGCATGAAACGATAAAAGAACGTTAATAACAAGGTTCGAATATGAGCACCATCGACATCGGCATCTGTCATGATGACAATTTTATGATAACGAGCATTTTCGATGTTGAAATCCTCGCCTATACCCGTTCCAAAAGCTTGAATCATCGAAATAATTTCTTTATTTCCTAAAACTTTATCTAATCTTGCTTTCTCAACATTTAAGACTTTTCCTCTTAAAGGTAAAATCGCTTGAAACTCACTATCTCTTCCGCCTTTAGCACTACCACCAGCAGAATCACCTTCGACGATGTAAATTTCACTACAACTAGGGTCTTTTGATCGACAATCCGCTAATTTTGTAGCAAATCCTAAGGTTTCTAATGGTGTTTTTCTTCGCGTTGCTTCTCTTGCTTTCTTAGCTGCCATTCTGGCTCTAGAAGCCACAATTGCTTTTTCAATAATGTTTTTCGCTACTATAGGGTTTTCCTTTAAAAAAGCATCTAATCCGTCTGATAAGATTTGTGAAGTGATTTTTCTGACTTCAGTATTTCCTAATTTTGCTTTCGTTTGACCGTCAAATTGTGGATTAGGATGACGACAACTAATAATGGTGGTTAGTCCTTCTCGAACATCATCGCCGGTGAAACTCTCATCTTTTCGGAATAGATTTGCCCCTCTTCCGTAAGAATTTAGTACTCTTGTTAGACTATTACGAAATCCTTCTTCGTGTGTTCCTCCCTCTGGAGTATAAATATTGTTAATAAAGGAATAAATATTGCTGTTGTAATCATCTGTGTATTGCATCGCAATCTCAATTTCAATGTTTTCCGACTTTCCGCTAACATATATTACATTATTATGAATGGGATTTTTGCTTTTGTTTAAATATAAAACGTACTCAACAATTCCCCCATCGTAACAATAAGTTAAATTTTTAGGGCGTTCGGGATTACGAGTATCTCTTAAGGTAATTCTTAATGATTTATTTAAGAAGGCGCATTGTTGCAACCTTATTCGTAGTGTCTCAAAATCGTATTCCACTGTTTCTTTGAATATTTCACTATCTGGTCTAAAAGTAACTGTTGTTCCGTGTTCTTCTGTTGTTCCCACTTCTTTTAAGGGGTATAATCGCTTTCCTCGAGCATACTCTTGTTCATACTTTTTCCCATCTTTATAAATTTCAACTTTTAAATATGAACTTAAAGCATTGACGACGCTCGCTCCTACACCGTGAAGTCCGCCAGAAACTTTATAGGACGACCCATCGAATTTACCTCCAGCATGAAGGATAGTAAAAACCGCTTCTGCTGCAGATTCCCCTGTTTTTTTATGAATTTCAACAGGAATTCCCCGTCCATCATCAGTTACACGAATGAAATTGTCAGGTAAAATATCCACTTCAATGTGAGTACAATAACCAGCAAGGGCTTCGTCGATTGAATTGTCAACAATCTCCCAAACAAGGTGATGGAGCCCTCTAGGACCTGTTGATCCTATGTACATACCTGGTCGTTTTCTTACCGCTTCTAATCCCTCAAGAATTTGAATATCGGCCCCTTCATAAGCTCCTTTTACTATTTGCTTTTCTTCCATTTCATTCACCACCGTTTTCTATATGTAATATTTGACTATCTTTTAATACTTTTTCTGATAAATGATCAGTTGTTGTTGTTGTGATAAAGATTTGATCATCAAAAGTTAATAATTTTAAAACTCTGTTCTGCCTTTCAACATCTAATTCCCCGAATACATCATCAAGAATAACAATTATTTTCTCGGTTTTTGTTTTAATTAAATCAGCAAGCCCTAATTTCATGGATAAGGCTACTGTTTTTTGTTGTCCCTGAGATGCGTACTTACTGGCCTCTTTTCCGTTTATTAAAATTGAAAAATCATCACGATGAGGTCCCCAATTCGTTGTTTTTGTTATTTTATCTAAACTTTCTTTAAGCTTGCTTTCTTCGAACAAGCTTTTTTCATCACAATTAGGCTTATAAACGATTTTCGCTTCTTCCTTTTCTCCACTAATATAGTCGCATTTACCATAAAGATAACTATTTAACGAATCTATAAAGTTTTTTCTTTCGCTAATAATCGCTTTTGCTTCGCTAATCATTGCTTTCGTTAAGATGGATAGCAGACAATCATCATATCCTTCTTTTTCATTGAATAATTTTAATACTTCATTTCTCTGTTTTAATAATTTGCGATAATTCATTAAATTCTTCAAATATTTTTTGTTTGTTTGACCGATATTCACATCTAAAAACTTTCTTCTTTCGCTCGGACCACCAGTAACAAGGCCTAAATCCTCAGGAGAAAAGATAATAATGCTGAAATATCCTAAATACCTGCTCAGAGTTGGTTCTGTTTTGTTATTCTTATTAATTTTTTTCCCTTTTTCCGATATTGATAAAACAATCTCATCTTGTTCTTCACCATTTTGAAAAAGACCTTTTATCACGGCAACTTCTTTATTATTTTTAATCATTTCGACGTCATTTGAAGCTTTATGCGATTTTGTCAATCCCAAACAATAAATAGCTTCAACAAGACTCGTTTTTCCAACTGCATTATTCCCCACAATAATATTAATATGCGGGATGAAATTTGTTGAGTACGACTGATAACAGCGAAAATTGGTCAATTTTATTTTATTGAGATAAAACATCGTCTTTACCTATAAGAAACTTCTTTTTATCAACGATTACAACAAATCCGCTATATAGTTTTCGCCCTCTTCGTTGCTCCGCCTCGCCATTAACCAGTACTATCTGGTCTTGCAAGAAAGCTTTTGCCTGTGATCCACTATCAATAACACCTACATATTTTAAAAACTGACCTAAGGTGATATATTCTGTTTTTATTGTGATTTTAGTCATATTTTTTCCTTCTTAATTATTATGTATATTATACCATAAACTCTTGCTTTTTCCTAGTCTTTTTTTACTTTTTTTTGAACTCTTTTGATTTTTAGCCCTTTTTTTCGCCTGTAATCGCTTTTTTTGCTTATTTTTTATTCGCCTTTACTTTTTCATGAAAAAAACGAAAATAAAGCCGTTTTCCCCGCTGCTCTTTTTTCCGTTGTTTTTTATACATAAATAAGTATATATGGTTATCTTTGTCCTTTCCCTTTTGATTTAGTTTCTTTTGAGTTAATAATTCTGTTGATAATCCTTATGTATATACCTATATAGGTAAATATTTATTTTTCTAGGCTTATTTTAAAAGGTGTTAAAAATAATTTATTCTTTTTTGTCGCTATGTTTTTCTCATAAGGATGTATGGTTTTACTTATATCCATAAATGCTTATTTAATATTTATTTTCTTTTTTCATCTTTTAGGTTGTTTTTCTTTAGATTATACCTATTTAACGATAGCTTTGTTTTGTTTTTTAAGATCCTTTTTAGAGAAACAACAAATTTCTGGATAAGCGTTCTTATCGGATTGTTTTATTTATTGATGTATATATGTATATAAATATGATAATTTTCTTTTTCAAGGCTTTTTCTATTCCTATATGTCGTAGATAGCTCTCGCTTTGTCGTCAACATTTATTTATATATGTATATATGTGTAACTTTATTTAACTTTGCTACATATGATGATGTATACATTCCCCTTGTTTAAACTGTCTTTTCTCCTTACCTGTTTGAAATTGGCGCTCACAAAAAGAAAAAAACTTGTTAATCAGCAAGTTTCTTTCTTGTTTTTCTTACCTTTCGCACGATTTCTTCTACACATTTACTTATATATGTATATATGTGCGACTTTATTTAACTTTACCATACATGATGATGTATCCATTCACTTGTTTAAACTATCTTTTCGCTTGTCTGTTTGAAATTATCACTCAAAAAAAAGAAAAAGACTTGTTAATTAATAAATCTTCTTCTTGTTTTTCTTATCATTAGCCGATTTCCTTTACATATTTACTTATATATGTATATCCATACATACAAATGCTTCTTTTCCTCGCCTTTTTACAAATTTATATACTCTTTGTTTCGATTTTAATCTTTTCTTTTTACTTAAAAACAAATTAAAGACGCCTTTGTGCTAGATTTCCTGTCAAAAATGATATTTAATGAACTTGATTTTGTGATTTTTTGTTAAAATATGGATATATACATCTGTTTTCGCAACCGAAAGCAACTATTTTTTATCCTTTAATAAATATTTACATAAATACATATAAAGTCTTGATTTCCTTTCATTTCTATTATATAATATGTGCATAAAGATAATCATCCAGGTTGGGATGGCTTTTTTGCTCTTGTTTTTCTAAACAAAACGAAAAAACGAAATCTTTTTTTGTTATATCTGATCGCAACAAAACAACACTAATACACATTTACATATATATGTATTTATTTTTATACATATATATTTATTTGTTTGTTTATTTATATACTTATTTATTGCGCTTTCCATCGCACATCTGCCGAAAAATAGGCCTAAAAACGGTTTTTACCTCTTTTTAAAGAGAATTTTTACCCCTTAAAATTTTTTGTGCGTTGTTTTCAACGACCTACCCCTAATAACTTTACCTATTTTTGTATAAAAACGATTTAAAACGAAATTTATCGGCGTTTTAATGGGGTTGTATTTTTGGTTTAAAACTTAAGGACTTTAGAGGAACAGGTTTTTTGGTTTTCGTTGTTGCTTTTCCCCGGTGACCCAGGGTTAAACGACTAAAAATCTCTTTTTTCTTTCCTAAAAAAGAGTAAAAAAGCGAAAAACACACATATATATGTATATATTTAAATATGTTTTTGTTTTTGTATGTTTTTATGTTTATATGTTTTTGTGTATATATTTATAGCAAGGAGGTTGACACAATGAACAGATCATCATTCCCGTTTCAAAAGCGAGAAAATCCTTTAGCGCCTGCTACTAAACAAACGCGCGCCAGCGAGAAAGAGAAGTACACAGCTGTTATGGAAAAAGAATTACGAGTAAGGGTTAAGATTGCTGCTGCTAAGAAAAGTTTACAGTTTTCACAGTATATTGAAGAAGCGGTTCTTGAAAAACTAGAAAGAGAGGGCTTATAATGTCTGTTGTTTCTACTTTTTGTAAGAAGGGTGGCGTCGGCAAAAGCACTTTTATTGGTTTTTTAGCGCATTATTACGCTACTTTAGGGAAAAAGGTTTTAATTATTAGTGCTGATGACCAAAATAGTATCTTTAAAATCTTCGGTGTAGAAGAGAAAATCTTCGATACTAATGATAATTATTTAGAATTTTGGTTAGCAGGACACGCTGAACTAGGAGATATTTTAATAGAAGCCCGAGAAAACCTCTATTTAATTAAGACTTTAAATACTGACAAACTTTCTATGAAGTTAACTTTGGAAAGAAGCCAAGAAAAAATAATAAAAAAATTAATTGTTGATTGCTCTAGCTACTTTGATTATATTTTTATCGACTTTCCACCATCAAGCAATCGCTTAACGGAGATTTTATTAGATTTTAGTCATCATATTTTGATTGTTGTCGGCTTAGATAGCCTCGGATTAGGTGGTTTTTTCAATACAATTCAATATTTTATCGATAATGATATTGATTTGACAAAAATTAAGTATGTTTTACCCAACGGATACAGCAAAAATAGAAGGGCTCCTAAGGTTTCTTTAGAAAAATTACAAGAACAAGCAAAAGAATTCACCAAATCAGCAACTGTTCTTCCCGCTTTGCAAGAGAAATCTATTATTAAAAACCTTCAAGCAGAAGGAATTAGCGTTTTTGATGTTACTTCTTTAGAACGTTATGATCAAACAAACAAAGATTTGTTACAAAAAGACCTATTAGAATTGTTTAAATTAATAAATTTAGAATAAAAAAAGAGTTTTTCGACTCTTTTTTTTTTATTATGATACTCTTACTGGCAATATTAATTGAATTAAATTACGATCGTATTCTCCTGTGATAATAAATGGTCTTACTTCTCCTGTAAAATGCACCGTTACTTCCGTAGAATCAAATGATTTGATCGCTTCTAAAAAGTATTTTGAGCTGAAAGCGATTTGGAAAGGAACTACATTGCTACATTCAATTGGGTTTAGCTCTTCTTGTGCCGCACCGATTTCATTGGTTGTTGAAGCAATCTCCACGGTTTTATCGCTGTTTAACGTTAATTTTATAATGTTAGAAGAATCCATATTAGTAAATACGGCTGCTCTTTCGATTGCCGAAATGAGCTCGTTTTTGTTAAACTTTATGCTGGTTAAGAATTCTGTAGGAATTAAACTGTTTGTATTTGGGAAAGTCCCGTCAATTAAGCGAGTTTGATATAACAAATTCTTGTATTTAAACAACGCTTTCGTGTGACTTATATGAATCTCCACAAGAGTTTCACCTTCATCGACGATTTTATTTAGTTCATCTAAGCTTTTTCCTGGAATTACTACCTTTATTTCTGGATAATCGACATTGAATTTAAGTTGTTTTTTCGCTAATCGATAACTATCTGTTGAAACAACTTCTAACAAATTACCTTGAGAAGTAACGGAAACTCCTGTTAATATTACTCTTGACTCAGATAAAGAAACCGCAAAGGTTGTTTTTCTGATTAATTGTTTTAAATTAATCGCATCTAAAGTAAGAAATGTTGGTGAGTCTGCAAAAGATATTATAGGATAATCATCTTTAGAAAGAACATTTAGAGTGAAATTACTTTTATCTGCTAATATTTTAATGGCATTGTCTTCAAAAGACTCAAAATATATTTCTTTCGCTTCGGTTTTCTTTACTAGTTCAATTAAATATTTTCCCGGTGCTATGAAAGTCCCCTCTTCTTCTATTTTCACATGTTTTTTATCATCAATACACGCTTGAATAGAAATTTCACTGTTCGATGCTGTTAGTAATATTTTATTATCAACAACATCAATTTTAATTCCTGTTAAGACAGGCATTTGTGCTTTAGTAGATAAAGCTTTGCTAACTGAAGTTAAGTTTTGCAACAATAGATCTCTATTAATTGTAAAAATCATAAAAGGCTCCTTTATTATTTATCTTTATTTTTTTATTTTTATTATTAAGAATGTGTAAAAGTGGAAAACTGTTATTTTTCAATGCTTTTTAGTAAAATTTCAATGTCGTTCTTAACTAGAGGGTCATTTTGCTGCATGAAAACAATTTTATCGATTCCATAAGAAACCGTAGCATGATCTCTGTTTCCGAAAGCTTCTCCTATCGTTTTTAATTGAATATTAAATTTATCGCGCAAGAGAAACATTGCAACATGACGAGCATAAGCAATTTTTTGCTTGCGTGACTGAGAAGTTAGGTCTGAAACGGCAATTTTGTAATAATTAGCAACAATATTTTTTGTTTGTTCAATTAATTTAGAAGAGGAAGAAACATTTTTTAGATCTTTTTCTTTAGGAAGAGTATTCTCTAAGGCGATTAACATGTTTTCTATAGTGAAAGGAATGTTTAAACAAATACAATAGGTAACAAAACCCCTCAAAGCTCCTTCCAAATCACGAATATTGTTAGGAAAATAATCAGCTAAAGCATCTAAAACCTCTAAAGGAACATCGCTAGGATCTTTAATTAATGTAGAGAGCTTGCTTTTTAAGATGTTAACCCTTAAATTTTTGTCAGGATGTTTAATATCTACTGAAAGTCCCCAATTAAAGCGAGACCGTAATCTTGGCATGATGTCGGTGAGTTCATTTGCAGGTTTATCAGAAGTGATAACAATTTGTTTGTTTAAACCGATAAGATGCTCGAAGACTTTAAAAAATTCTTCTTGTGACCATTTTTTTGATTGAAGAAATTGGATATCATCAATTAAAAGAACATCTACATCTCGATATTTGGAATAAAAAGATTCTATTCTTTCAATGCTGTCTCCAGAACCTTTCTTTTTGTTTGTTGCAAGGAAGTAGTCTTCAGCAAATTTTTGACTGCTTGCGTAAAGAATTTTCGAATCGATTTTATTGTCGAGAATATAGTTTCCTATAGCAGACATTAAATGTGTTTTCCCTAATCCAACATCACCAAAAATATATAAAGGGTTATACATTTTTTCAGCAGATTCAGCAGATTCGGCAGTTTTCATCGCCGCGATGAAAGCAAAGCGATTGCTTTCTCCAACTTCAAAGGAGTTAAAAGTAAAGGTTGGAGATAAAGTACGTGTAGCATAGCTTAATTCTGGTGTTTGTAGAGGTTCTTTTGATTGTTCCTCCAACTCTTTTTCAATATCAGCTTTAGTAACAAATTTGAATTTTATGAGTTCATCAGAAAGTTTAGCTACTAATTTATTGAGCTTATCAACATAGAACTTCTCAATTCTAAACTTATCAAAAGAACGGGCGACCGGAATATAAATATATCCACCTTCAGCCTTGTAAATTTCGGTTAATTCCGCAAACAGGGAATTAAAATCATCCTCATTTATTTCTTCTTTAAGCATATTGAGAGTTTCTTGCCACAATGTGATAGGACCGCGCATAAAAAAACCCCTCTCATTTATTCCATACACAAATGATACCATAAAACAGAAAAATAATAAATAGAAAAGTGAAAAAACTTTTCAACATTCCACATGTGGAAAAAAAGGGGAATAAAAAAGGCAGTTTTCCTAATTCTTTCCCTAAGTAGAAATGTGGGAAGAAAAACTATATATAATATAGAAAGAGAAATTAACAAAAAGAAAAAAACATTGCAATAAAAATAATTTATGGTAAAATATTATCAGCATTAAATTAAAAAGAATGGAGGCAGTAAACAAGAGTTTACTGGTTGGAAAAATGGAAAATCTAAAGGCAAAAAAACAAGAAGGCAAAAAAGAAAAAAGCGGCGGAATTTTTAGTTTCCCTAGCAAATTAAATAACATAACAATTATTTTAATCATATTGGCTTATGCTGTTGTTGCTTTTTGGGCGTTGCTTAGCTTTTTCCCAGAATATAATTATGTGGTAATTCCAGAATATAAGCATGTAGAATATAACTATGAAGTAGCCCCATATATTAAATCAACCAACGTTATAACCAAAAGCGGAACAGGGGAAATAGCTGTAAAGCATTCCTATACAGCGTATATTTATAATAACTATTCAACTGCTTTGAATAATGTCAGTTTTCAATTCAGCGGATTAACCAACGAAAACACAATGGATTATATCTCTGGTATTGATTATTGGAGTTCAACAAGCGCCCCAACCATTCATACTATGATGAGTAACCAGTCTGTTAGTGGTGGAGGATATCAAAAATTATTCGGGAAAATTCAATATCATTATAAAAGAAGTGAAGAGGAGATTCTTAAGAGGACAGTAACATTTGGTGAAGAAATCATTAAATTAAAGAAAAGCGAGCTTAAAAGTTCAAAATTCACCGATAAAACAGATATTTTAGGAAAAATTAATTTTTCTGTAAAGGCAAACGAACCGATTAGTGATTCAACAAACTATACTATTACCAACACGATTAACTTTACTAATCCTAGTGAGAGGTTCCACTTCGATTTTCAAGCTTTCATTGTAACAAGCGATAAAGAAATATATCCTATTGGAGGATTATATAACTATTACTACTTCTCTACAGTAGATACATCAATAGCTATGACAAGCAAAGCAAATAAAACAATTGATATTGAATATATCTATATTAAAGGTTTTTATACCGACACAAACAATTTAAAAACAGAAATTTTATACAAGATTGACTTTAAAGATATCTTGATATAAAAGAAAAAAAGTATTTGACTTAAAAAACCGATTGTAGTATAATGTACAAGCATGGTTTAGTATAGGAGGTGCTCTCTATGAAAAGAACATACCAACCAAACAAAAGAAAACACGCCAAAACACATGGATTTCGTGCTCGTATGGCAACTGTTGGTGGAAGAAGAGTCTTATCTAATAGACGTAGAAAAGGTAGAAAACAATTAACAGCATAATTAAAAAATAAACCAGGACCACTCGTATGTCAATAATTATCAGGAGTGGTCTTTTTTGTTGCTGATTGGAGGGAAAATGAATAGGAAATACAGTTTGAAAAAAAGCTATGAAATAGAAAAAGTGATGTCTTTGAAAAAAAGCGTAGGAAATAGATTTTATACAATTTATTATCAACAAAGCGAAGGCGAAATGAAAATAGCAATATCGGTTTCTAAAAAAGTTGGCCGTGCGGTTATTAGAAATTATGAAAAAAGGGCTGTAAGAGAGATTATTAGAAAAAACAAAAAAGAATTGATAGGAATCAAGGCTTTAATCATTATAAAAAGGTTAGCAGTAGAGTTAACGTTTCAAGAAAAAGACGACAGTTTAAGTAATTTGTTTAGTAAAATATTGAAGGAGAAAAAAAATGAACAAAAATAAATGGAAATATATTATTGCGGCAGTATTAATTGTGGGATTATTTTTCTTAAGTGGCTGCAGAAAGCAAGAAGCAGAAATAGTTTACCAACCAATATATGGCTTCAAGTTCCCTTCGTGGGATTTCTTAGTTTGGCCGATGACCATGTTAATGTGGGGGTTGGGGAAAACAATTGCCTTTGGTAATTATGGTGTCGCAATTGTTTTAGCAACAATAGTTGTGAGAACTGCAGCTTGGCCGATTTATGCCAAGTCTAACGATATGTCATTAAAAATGCAATTAGTCGGACCTGAACAAGCAAAGATTGAAGCAAAATACGCCGAAAAGACGGATCAAGAAAGTCAACAAAGAAAACAAATGGAAATGATGCAACTTTATAAAAAGTATGGAATTGGACTTAGTGGATGTTTGATGCCGTTTTTACAATTGCCAATCTTTATTTCTTTCTTTGAAACATTAAGAAGAATCCCCTCAACAACAACGACATACTTAATAGAAAACCCAGAAGTTGCTACCAGATTAGGGATTGTGAAATTACCAATTGACTTTGATTTTATGAATACAACAATTTTGGGAATAGATTTGTTTAAGGATAAAAGCATGGGTGGATGGCAAGAGATTGGAATATACATTCTTGCGGGATTAGTAGGATTAACACAATTAGGAAGCCAAATTTTACTAACAAAAAGACAAGAAAAGCAGAAAGAAAGCATGCAAGCAAGTCTTCCAGCATATCGTCGCCCAGAAAAAACAGAGCAACAAAGGCAAACAGAAACGATGATGAAAGTCATGATGTATGGAATGCCGATAATGATGGTTATATTTATTATAACAAGTCCAGCAGCGTTGGGTCTTTATTGGTTTGTTGGTAATATTTATTCTACTTTCCAAAGTTATATTGGAAGTAAATCAAGCAGTGCAAGACTTGAAAAATTAAGAATCAAGATGAAAAAATAAGGAGATTTATAGTAATGAAAACAAAAATATATGAAGTAAAAACTGTAGCTGAAGCAAAAGAACTAGCAATAAAGGATTTTGGCGTTAGTGAAGAAAATTTTGAAATCAATATTTTAAAAGAAACAAAAGGTTTTCTAGGAATTGGTGGAAAACTTGAAGTTGAAGTTAAAGTTATAACTAATGGCGTTGCTAAAGCAAAAGAATATATTCAAATGATTTTAAATACAAACGGAATCGAAGGGTTTATAGAAAAGAAAGAACGAGAAGGTAGCGTAGAGTTTAGCATTGATGCTGGAGAATATAATGGCTATTTAATCGGGAAAAACTCGAGAAATTTAATTGCATTACAAACATTAGTTTCCATTATTGTAAACAACTATTGTGAGAAAGATGAAATTAAAACAGTATTAGTTGATGTTGGCGGATATAAAAAACGTCGCGAAAAAAATATCGAGAGCATGGCTGTTGAGTACGGTAAACAAGTTGCCAGAACAAAGCACCCCGTTCGTCTAGACGGATTAAATGCTTATGAAAGAAAAATAATTCACAATAAATTATCTTCATGGAAGGATGTAAAAACATATTCTGAGGGAGAAGAACCAAATAGAATTCTAGTCATCGAAGCAAAATAAAAAAGGGAGAGATTCCCTTTTTTTCTATATTATTTACCCTTTTATATCAATAAAATTCATAAAAGGAAGGATATTCTTGTTTACTTTAAATTCTTCTAAGCAAGCAAAGTATTTATCTTTTTTGTTATAGTCAAGAATGACAGGATCGAAATTGTTTTTCAACAATTGATAATTAAGTACAATACGCGCACATCTACCATTTCCATCTAAGAAAGGGTGGATTTTCATTAGTTGTAAATAACTAAAGGCAATTTGTTCCTTAATATTATCAGTAGGAGTGTTGATGGTATCGAAGTACTTCTTCATACGATCATAAACTTTGATATGGCTTGGGGGTGTATGATTAGATCCCCTAACAGAAATGTCTACATTACGATAAAGGCCGCCAATGCCTAAATCCTTCATTATAATTTCATGTAAATCTTTTAATTTGTTTTCGGTAAAAGCTTCTTCTTTTTCTAATAAATCTAGCATAAATAAAAAGCCGTTAAGATTGTTGTTCACAATTGTCACTTTGTTTTTTTCAATGCCAGTATTATCTCCATTGATAATTCTTGTTACTTCATCAAGGGAAACAACACTTGTTTCAAAAGAGATAGAATTATAAATAAAATCAATTAAAAAATTAACAGTGATTTTTTTAGATGCTTCACTATGCATGCTCGATAAGTTGAAAGCAATCATATTAACCCCTCCTTTATCTTAGGTAATTCATTATACCACGAAAGAAAAATAAAAGGAAGTAATATAACAAATTAAATGTGACAATAATAAAAACAAAGATAAGGAAAAAACAAAATAAAAAAAGATGTTTGGTGAAGGAAATGAGTAAAATAATTGAGAAAAAAAGGAGTTTATGCTATTATGAATATGGTAAACAAGCAAAGGAGAAAATATGACAGATATTGAAATCGCCCACAGTGTTAAAATGAAGACAATAAAGGAAATAGCGAAAAAATTTCAAATAAAGGAAAGTATGCTTGATTATTTTGGTAAATATCGTGCAAAGCTGGATTATCAAAAGATTCACCAAACAAAAAGAGGGAAATTAATTCTTGTTTCTGCTATCACTCCTACACCGGCAGGAGAAGGAAAGACAACCGTTAGTATAGGATTAAGCGATGCCATTAATTTAAGAGGAAAAACTTCGATATTAGCGCTTAGAGAGCCTTCGTTAGGTCCTGTTTTTGGCTTAAAAGGAGGAGCAACTGGGGGTGGATATGCTCAGGTAATTCCGATAGAAGACATTAATTTGCATTTCAATGGTGATTTTCATGCGATCACAACCGCAAATAATCTTTTGTCCTCTTTGATTGATAATCATTTATATCAGGGGAATGCTTTAAATATTGATGAAAACAGAATAGTTTTCAATCGTTGTTTAGATTTAAATGACCGTGCATTAAGAAATATCGTCGTTAGTAATGGCGGAACAAAAAAAGAAGTTTTACGGAAAGAAAAATTTAATATTACCGCAGCAAGTGAAATTATGGCCATTATGTGCTTATCTAAAGATATTCACGAATTAAAAGAAAACTTAGCAGACATTACAGTTGCTTATGATAAAGAAGGGAAAGCCGTTACAGCAAGAGATCTCAATGCTCATCATGCAATGGCAATTCTTCTGAAAGAAGCTCTAAAACCAAATGTTGTTCAGACGCTTGCTGGTAATTTAGCATTGATTCATTGTGGACCTTTTGCCAATATTGCTCATGGCTGTAATAGCATTATAGCTACAGAATCGGCGATGAGTTTGGGTGAATACACAGTAACGGAGGCAGGTTTTGGAGCTGACTTAGGGGTGGAGAAATTTCTTGATTTAAAATGTAGAAAAATAAATATCATGCCAAATGCAGTAGTTATAGTTGCCACAGTCAGAGCTTTAAAAATGCACGGAGGAATCCCAAAAGAGGAATTAACAATTGAAAATGTAGAAGCGATAAAAAAAGGTGCAGAGAATTTAATTAAACATATCAAAAACATGACAACAGTCTTTGGATTACCAACGATAGTTGCTATTAATAAGTTTAGCAGTGACACAAATCGAGAACTAGAAACAATAAAAGAGATTGTCGCTACGCAAAAGGTAAAAGCAGTTGTTGTTGAGGTATGGAGTAAAGGTGGCGAAGGAGCTTTAGAACTTGCAGATGAAGTGATAAAACTATGCGAGAAAGAAAAGAAAACCCAGTTTGTTTATGATGTAACAGACAGCCCGGAAACCAAAATAATGAAGATAGCCACTAAAATATATGGTGCAAAAGCAGTAAAATACTCTGAAGAAGCAAAAGAAACATTAATAGAAATTGAAAAGAGAAAGCTTAATGAACTTCCTGTTGTGATTGCCAAGACACAATATTCTTTAAGTGATAATCCAAAATTATTGGGAGTTCCAAAGGAACATGAATTGACGATAAAGAGTATAGAAATTAGGACAGGAGCGAAAATGATTGTAGCAATCGCTGGAGATATGTTATTAATGCCAGGATTAGGAAAAGTGCCGGCCGCCGAAAACATGAGAATAGATGATAAGGGGAACATTTCAGGATTATTCTAAAGGGAGGAAAGTATGAATGACACAATTGCAATGATATCGACACCACTAGGAAGTGGGGGAATATCTATTATAAGAATCAGTGGTCAAGAAGCGCTAATTATTGTCAATAAATTGTTTAGAGGTAAGGATTTGCATAAGGTTGCTTCTCATACGATTCACTATGGTCACATTGTCGACAAAAACGAAGTGATTGATGAAGTTCTTGTCAGTGTCATGAAGGCTCCCAAAACATATACTCGCGAAGATGTTGTAGAAATAAGTTGCCATGGAGGGGTTTTTGTTACCAATAAAATCCTAGAAATGCTTTTGGTGGCGGGGGCTAGATTAGCAGAACCAGGAGAGTTCACTAAAAGAGCTTTTCTAAATGGTCGTATTGATTTAACTCAAGCAGAATCTATTATGGATATTATAGAAGCAAAGACAAAAACAAATTTGAAAATAGCGAATTTGGGATTAAGAGGCGATGTAAAGAGATTAATAGATGATTTTCGTAGTCGTTTATTAACTTGTATGGCAAAAATAGAAGTTAACATTGATTATCCAGAATATGAAGATGAAGAACAAATTACCATTGAAATATTAAAACCAACTATGGAAGCAATGAATGAGGAGCTCGAAAGCATTCTCAACAAATGCGAAACATCTCGAATTATCAAAGAGGGAATTAAAACAGTTATCATAGGAAAACCCAATGTAGGAAAGTCTAGTTTACTAAACGCCCTTCTACGTGAAGAAAAAGCGATAGTTACGGATATAGCGGGAACAACTAGGGATATTGTTGAAGGAAAAGCGAATATAGGGGGAATAATTCTTAATTTAATTGACACAGCAGGGATAAGAGATTCAAGCGATGTTGTTGAAAAGATAGGAATTAAAAAAACAAAAGAAGCGATCAATATGGCAGATCTTATTATTCTTGTCTTTGATAACAGTACTCCACTTGATGATTATGACCGTAAATTATTAGAGTTAACAGAAGATAAGAGACGAATCATTGTTATTAATAAACAGGATTTACAATCAAAAATTAATTTATCTGAAATAAAAGACTATATCTTATTGTCCTCGTTTAATGAAAAAGACATTGAAAAACTAGAAAACAAAATAAAAGAAGAGTGTATAGTAGGAAACATCAACGAAATGGATGCATCTTATATCGGTAATGCTCGACAGGTTGCAAAATTGAAACAAGCCAAAAAAGCCATTGAAGATAGTTTGCAATCAATTAAAGAAAAAATGCCAATCGATATTGTCTCTATCGACATCAAGGCAGCGTGGCATTATTTAGGAGAAATAACAGGTGATGTTGCAACCGAAAGTTTAATCAATGAATTATTTTCCAAGTTTTGTTTAGGAAAATAGAAAAAATAACTATAAATAAAAAGAAGCCTTGCGACTTCTTTTTTTCTTTACGATAAAAACTAGCGATTTTAATTACCGTATTATTTTTCTTTTACAATTTCAGCAAGAGAAGTAGCTAAACCGGCAATTCCTTGAAGGTTTGAAGGAACGATAATTTTCGTTGCTTGACCTTTAGATACCTCAGCTAAGGCTTCCAAAGACTTGATTGTCAATACAGCATTATCAGCACCTGCTTTCTTGATTAGTTCAATACCTTTTGCTTTTGCTTCTTGTAATTCCAATATGGCTTGTGCTTCACCTTGCGCTTTAAGAATAGCGGCAGCCTTTATACCCTCTGCTTCTTCAATCAATGCTTGACGTTTTGCTTCAGCTTGCAAGATAGAAGATTGTTTAATCCCTTCTGCTTGAAGAATGGAAGACCTTTTTTCTCCCTCTGCACGAAGGATTGCTTCACGACGTTCACGCTCAGCGCGCATCTGCTTTTCCATAGCATCGCGAATATCTTTTGGTGGAAGAATATTTTTTAATTCTACACGATTTACTTTAATTCCCCAAGGGTCAGTTGCGATATCTAAGGTTTCGCGCATTCTAGCATTGATTAAATCACGACTTGTTAGCGTTGCATCTAACTCTATTTCACCAATGATATTACGAAGCGTGGTGGCAGTCAGTTTTTCAATCGCGTAAATTGGATTATCAACACCATAAGTATAAGCTTTAGGATCTGTAATAGTAAAAAATACTACTGTATCAATTTGCATTGTAACATTATCCTTTGTAATAACGGGTTGAGGATCAAAATCCATAACCTGTTCTTTTAAAGAAACTTTCTTGGAAATACGATAAAATATTGGTGTTAAAAAATGAATGCCTGTTCCCCATATTGTATGGTAAGCACCTAATCGTTCAACAACGTAAGCATTTGCTTGAGGAACGATTTTAAAACTTGAAGCAAAAATGATAACGATAATTAAAATAATAATTCCCAGGATGATTACTAATCCTGGATTAGCAGCTAAAAACATTTTTCTTTCCTCCTTTTTAGATTATAAAATTTCAATATTTGATTGATCGTTTATTTTTGACACAACAGCTTTGTTGCCGCTAACGGCATTAATTAATACTTTTTCTCCCACTTCAACAATCACAGCTTCGTTGCAAATCGCCCGCCAATTGTTGTTGTCTACTTTAATTTCCCCTACTTCATCAGGAAAAATAGTTTTAGTTACTTGCCCTACCATACCAATTATTCTATCAGTATTCGTCCTAATAATTTCTTTGTTCATCATTTTTCTTGTTAGAGGTTTTGTTAAGAAGAGCAAAGCAATTGAAGAGCCAAAAAACACTAAAATTTGGATTAAAGGGTCAAGCGGAATAGCAGCACAGATAAGTGCGATTAAAGATCCAAGACAAAACCAAATTGTTGTAACATCTGCGGTCCCTAATTCAATAATTAAGGTGATAATAAAAATTAAAGCCCAAATTAAAAGCATTACCCAATGGAACCATTCCATTATTCTATTTCCTCCTCTAAATATATTTTTAAATACTTGTTACTCTCATCCCAACTACAAGGAAACTTGTATAATTTTTGTTTTTCAAAATCCATTGAAAAGAATTCGCATATTTTTTTCACAAGTCCCTTACCATTTATTCTTCCATAGCTAGGTTTTATTGAGATATCATGTAAATCTATAGAAGAATAATTACCTAGTTTTGCTTCTTCTTTGTTTAATGCTTTTATCAATAAAATGTTTTCTTTTTTATTGAACCCAATCAAGGTAGCAAAAGCATTTTTAAAGTAGGAACTGGCAACTGTGTTTAAAGTAATGTTAGTCTCATAAATTGTTACGACACCTTGCAAATTTTTAGAAAACCACTGTATTTCCATAACACTTCTCCTTTCATAATCATATTATATTATATTATTCAAAAAAATACAATAGATATTTTAAATATTTTTTAAAATACATTAGCAATTGTTTTACGAAATAATCTAATAAAATTTAAAACGAAAAGTTTAGAATAAAAATAGTTTATTTCTTGTATAAAAAGTAGCAAAGAATAAAAAATGAATTTATTAAACCGATTACTGAAATAAAATATTGAAAAAAAGATAAATCCATGCTATAATACCTCAGATATCTAAAAGGAGACTCGTATGAAAAAAATTATTATTCTTATCATAGCAATCATATTACCATTAGTCGGAGCATTTATGATCGGCTGGTATGGTATTGCTGTTAGATATGAACCAGAAAAAAACACCGCTGTAGCCTCTTTATTTAAAAACTACTTGAATAAGGGAGTAATAACCAGCGAAGGGAGAATTAAAAACTATCGCCAATTTGAAAATTATTATTATGATGAAAATCCATTATACATAAAAACAATAGAAAACGAAGCAGGAAACTCTTTATTTACGCTAGCTATTTATCGCGCTTACTATTACTATCAACCAAGTGTTGATGATGAAGTCCAAAAAAAGGTAAAATTTGAAGTCTTTATTTACAATGTAAATTATAATTTGGTAAAGGACTACTTTACTTTGGACGATAGAACAATTATCGATGAAGCAAAGATGCCTAAATTTAGTCTAACCTTTACACCAACTAATGGAAAAGATCCTTTTTCTGTAACATTAACGACCGGAAGCGATGTCATGATTCAAGATTATGATTCAGTTCCAGAGTGGGCAGATAAAGCAGAAACAACAAGAAATTACGTTCAATCTAGCATTATAAGAGTTACTCAAACGCCGGCATTAGCTAAGTTTTCTGCCGATGTTAATATTAAAGTTACAGCAACATTGGAAATTACAGGAACAGATTCAGTAACAACAAAACTACCAACAGATAAACCATTGGCAGAATTTTATTTAGCGGATTTCGAAAGCGATATTGATGAAATTGATACAACCGATTATATGAAAGGCTTCCGTGATCCTTCTGTTGTGAAAACGTTCAAAAACGCAGGATACCATTCATGGTTATTTAAAAAATATTTGTGGTGGCAAGGATTGATTGCAATCGTCCTTGTAGGAATTGTCACAGGAACATTTTATTTGGTTTGGACTGCAGAAGACCAAAAAGCAAAAACAACCGTAAAAAACATTAAGAAAAAGAAATAGAGATTGCAGTTAGAGCAATCTTCTTTTTTTGAAGGAGAGTATATGGAGATTAGAGAAATAGAAAGAGCACTAATCAAGCGATATCGAAGCAAGATCTATTCAAAATTCGTAAAAGCGATTGAAGATTATCAATTAATTAAAGAAAACGATAAAATAGCAGTTTGCATCTCTGGCGGAAAAGATAGTCTTGTCATGGCCAAATTGTTTCAAGAGATTAAAAGGCACGGAAAAATAAAATTTGATGTTAGTTACTTGGTGATGAATCCAGGTTTCAACAAAGAAAACCTATTGCGATTAAAAGAAAACGCAGAGAAACTTGAGATTCCCATTGTGATAAAAGAATCAAATATTTTCCATGTATCACAGTTGTTAGGAAAAGATCAGCCTTGTTATTTATGTGCAAAGATGCGTCGTGGATTTTTATATGATTTCGCAAAAGAACAAGGATGTAATAAAATTGCGTTAGGTCACCATTTCAATGATGTCATTGAAACAACGCTATTGAATGTTTTGTATTCAGGGACATTTAAAACAATGATGCCTAAGTTGAAGTCAACAAATCATTTAGGAATGGAATTAATTAGACCAATGGTTTATATTGAAGAAAAAGATATTCGTAATTATATTGAATTTTGTGGGATAAAGGCTATGAATTGCGGCTGTAACGTGGCCAATAATGAATTGCCATCAAAACGTAAGGAAATAAAAGAAATCATAAAGAAAATAAAAAAAGATTTCAAGGATGTCGACAAATGCATTTATGCTAGTGCAGAAAATGTCAATTTAAATTGTGTCATGCAATGGAAATTAAAGGATAAAAAATATAGTTTTCTTGATTATTATGACGAAGAATAATTTATGAAAAAGCGTATACAAAAAAACATTTGTTTTTAAAAGCACTTGTGCTATAATAAATTATAATAAAAAAATATAGAGGAGGAAAATATGTCTGTAAAAAAATATGTGTTTATGTTTACCGAGACCGACGAAACGATGCGCAATCTTTGCGGTGGTAAGGGAGCCAATCTAGGTCAAATGACGAAATTAGGGTTACCTATACCACAAGGTTTTACGGTAACAACAGAAGCTTGTACTTATTATTATCAAAATTCTGAAAAACTCTCTGACGGAATTATTGAAGAAATCAACATAGCTTTGGAAAAACTTGAGAAAGTCACAGGAAAAAACTTTGGTGACCCTCAAAACCCATTATTAGTATCAGTTAGATCTGGTGCGCGCATATCAATGCCAGGGATGATGGATACTATTCTAAACTTAGGATTAAACGAAACAGTAGTGGCAGGGTTAGCAAAAAACACTCAAAATCCAAGATTTGCCTACGACTCATATCGCCGTTTCATTCAAATGTATTCTGATGTGGTTATGGGTTTAGCTAAGAGTAAGTTTGAAGAAATCATCGACAGAATGAAAAAAGAGAGAAAGATCCAACAGGACACAGAATTTTCAGCTGAAGATTTTAAGGAAATGACAAAAGCATTCAAAGCGTTTTATAAGCAGGAATTAAAGGAAGACTTCCCTGATAATCCTAAAGATCAACTATTTGGGGCAATTAATGCTGTGTTCCGTTCATGGGAAAACCCAAGGGCAAACTATTATCGTAAGATGAACAACATTCCTTCAGATTGGGGAACTGCAGTAAATGTTCAATCTATGGTATATGGAAATATGGGAGATAATTCAGGAACTGGTGTAGCATTTACAAGAAATCCAGCAACAGGTGAAAACAAACTATATGGAGAATACTTAATTAATGCACAAGGTGAAGATGTTGTTGCGGGAATTAGAACTCCATCAGAGATTGAAACATTACAAGAGATTATGCCGGATGCCTATAACCAATTTGTTGAATTATCACTAAAATTAGAGAATTATTTTAATGATATGCAAGATATTGAATTCACAATTGAAAATGGGAAACTATATTTATTACAAACAAGAAGTGGTAAAAGAACTGCTCAAGCAGCGTTAAGAATTGCCGTAGAAATGTTTGAAAGCGGTATGATTACTAAAGAAAAAGCGTTGATGCTAGTCCAACCACAACAACTTGATAATTTATTACATCCACAATTTGATCAAGTAGCAATTAAAAAAGCGCGTTCAATTGGAGAAGGCTTACCAGCATCTCCAGGGGCAGCTTGTGGTCAAATCGTATTTAATGTTAATCAAGCATTAGAAGAAAAAAAGAAGGGCAACAAAGTTATTCTTGTTAGATTAGAAACATCACCAGAAGACATTGAAGGAATGGATGTATCAGAAGGAATATTAACTGCTCGGGGAGGAATGACTTCACACGCAGCGGTAGTTGCTCGTGGTATGGGAAAATGTTGTGTTTCTGGGTGTAAAACACTGGAAATATATGAAGAAGAAAATTATTTATTGATAGGGAAAGAGAAACTAGTTAAGGGAGATTGGATAGCTTTAGATGGATCAACTGGGCTAATCTATGGTCAAAAAGTGGCGACAGTTCCTGCTGTTATTTCTAGTAATTTTGAAAAATTCATGAATTGGTGTGATGAAATAAGAAGATTGAAAGTAAGAACAAATGCAGACACACCAAAAGATGCAAAACAAGCGAGAATATTTGGTGCAGAAGGTATTGGTCTATGTAGAACTGAACATATGTTCTTCGAAGCTGATCGGATTAAGGCAATGAGAGAAATGATTATTGCTGATACTCAAGAACAACGACAAAAAGCACTAGAAAAATTATTACCAATGCAAAGAAAAGATTTCGAAGAACTATTTGAGGCCATGGGTAATTATCCAGTGACAGTTCGTTACCTAGACCCACCACTACATGAATTCTTACCAACCAATGAAGCAGATATTAAGGAAATTGCTGAAGAATTAAACGTTCCTTATCATGATTTAGTGGCTAAAATTGAATCATTACATGAATTTAATCCGATGATGGGGCATAGAGGATGTCGTTTAGCTGTTTCTTATCCAGAATTGGCAGAAATGCAAACAAGGGCAGTTATTGAAGCATACATTAATGTAAAGAAACGTAATCCAGAATACAGTGCAGCACCAGAAATCATGATTCCATTAGTGGGCGATGCAAAAGAACTAAAATTTATTAAAAATATTGTAGTAAAAACAGCAAATCAAATTCTTGATGAAAATCATATGAGTGTTGACTATAAAGTAGGAACAATGATTGAAATACCAAGAGCAGCTGTTCTAGCAGATGAAATAGCAGAAGAAGCTGAGTTCTTTAGTTTTGGAACAAATGATTTAACGCAAATGACATTTGGCTTTAGCCGTGATGATGCTGGTTCATTCCTTACCCAATATTATGAGCGAAGAATCTATGAATCAGATCCATTTGCCCGAGTAGACCAAAAAGGTGTTGGGAAATTAATTAGAATGGCAGTAAAACTAGGTAGAGAAGCAAAACCGAACTTGAAACTAGGAATTTGTGGTGAGCATGGTGGTGAACCTTCTTCTATTGAGTTCTTTGATGAAGTAGGACTTGATTATATTTCTTGCTCTCCATATCGAGTTCCAATCGCTCGATTAGCAGCAGCACAAGCGACAATTAAATCAAAAAAATGAAAAAATAATCCCTAATTTAAATTGGGGATTTTTCTTTTTAAAACGTATAGGATGACAAGCCACAAAAGTTCAATAAAAACAACAAAACAACCGATAATAATGCCGGCATCCATAAATAATTTCACATCAAGAATTGTTGTGAGCATTAAATTATTAACTCCAGGCAATTCAGGATAATTGGAGACATAACTAAAGAAGGCATCGTTGAATTTTTGTTCATCAGGAAAGATAACGCGATGGAAAAAAGTAAAAGCACTATCAAAATCAACAAAGGCATAAACAGCAAAGGCAAAACAAATAAGTAAGATAATAGCTATTGTAAACGCACTATATTTAAATAGAAGATGTTTAAGGCGATGATAATTTAAGATAATATATAATATAGAAAGAAAAAGCAAGAAAAGACAAATAAGGGCTATTTTACTACCATTAACATAAAGGTCTTTTACATCTTGCATGTGGTAAATGGCTTGATTAGAAAAAACAGGAGTGTCGTCTATTACAACTTGCATATCGTTTGTTTTATCAGCTAAGAAACGGATGATTGTATTTGCAATATTATCAAGTTCTGTTTGGTTATAACCCGATTCTTCAACGGTGTTATTTTTTTCAAATTCGTATAAATAAAAAGATTTTGATAAAGTGATGGGAATAGTAATAGCCCAAACAGCAACAATTAATAAGAATAGATTAGTGAAGATAATGATAAGTTTATCGATTGTTTTCATAACAAAACCTCGCAACAATTATAATATATAGAAATAGATATGTAAAGAAAAAGTAGGATAGTTAAAAAAACTATAAAAAGCAAAATATGGTATAATAACGTATTAAATAAGAATTCAAGGAGACAGAAATGAAGAAAACATTGAGTTTATTGTTGGTGTTGATTTTAATTCTCGTTGGGTGTGGGAATACTACGACTAATTTAAAATTAGATGATAGAGGATATGCTATTGAAACAAACGAAAAATATATTAGTCGACAAGAAGAAGATGCTGTAATTAAAAATGTAATTTTATTGATTGGTGATGGAATGGGTGCTAATCAGGTTGAAGTTTCCCGACGGGTATTATTAAAAGAAAAAGAAGTCTTTGATTTAGACAAGGCAGAATATAAAGCAGAAATCATTACTTCTTGCCTAAACAACTATGTTACGGATAGTGCGGCAGCAGCGACAGCCTTTGCAACAGGAGTAAAGACTAATTATGAAGTTGTCGGAAAAGACAAGGAAGGAAACGATTTAAAAACAATTCTTGACTACGCTCAGGAAGCGGGGATGAAAACAGGAATCATTACAGATAAGGGTTTAGATGATGCAACTCCAGCTGCATTTTCAGTTCATTTAGAAAATCGATATTTGTTACAAGATACTATCCCAACGCAACAGATTAATAGTGGAATTGATATTTTTATGGGAGGGAATGTAGCAAGATATCTCGATTTTGCTGAAGCGATACAAGCAAAAGGGTATGAATTTATTACTACAAAAGAGGGTTTGTTGAACACGAAAGCAAAAAAAATATTTGCTGCTTATTCTTCTGGAAGAATGATGAATCAAGCAAGTGATGTGCCGACATTGGCAGAAATGACAAACAAAGCAATTCAAGTTTTATCGCAAAACAAACGAGGATTCTTCTTAATGGTTGAAGCCGGACAAATCGATAACCGATGCGGAGAAGGTGACATCATAAAAATGGCTAAGGCAGTGCAAGAATTGGATAAAGCATTAAGGGTAGCATTAAATTTTGCTCGCAGTAACAAAGAAACCTTAGTAGTTGTTTTGGCGGATCACGAAACTGGAGGGTTAGTGATTGGAAAAGGGGAACCAGATATCACATGGTTTACCGAAGCAACGCGATATCACACAGCTGTTAATGTTCCCTTATACGCATATGGGACAAGAAGCAGTTTTTTTGCTGATAAAATATTAGATAATACAGAGGTTTTTGAAATATTAATGATGCTATTAAATTTAAAGTGAAAAAAAGTACTGTCCAACGAACAGTACTTTTTAAAAAGGTTTGTCAAAAATTTTAATGTAAAGATAGGCTGTCAAAAATTCTAATGATAATCATTAGAATTCACAATTTTTTGGTGTTCTTGGAAATGGAAGAACATCACGAATATTTTCTACGCCTGTTACATACATAATTAATCGTTCGAATCCTAGACCAAAACCAGCATGTTTTGCTCCTCCGAATTTTCTTAGGTTAATATACCATTGCATTTCTTCAATAGGAATGTGCATTTCTTTCATTCTATTTAACAGCATGTCAAGGCGTTCTTCTCTTTGACTACCGCCGACTAATTCTCCGCTTCCAGGAACGAGCAAATCAACAGCAGCAACAGTTTGTTGATCATCATTTAGGCGCATATAGAAAGCTTTGATTTCTTTTGGCCAATTGATGACGAAAACAGGACCTTTAAAATACTCATCAGTTAAATATTTTTCATGCTCTGTTGATAAATCATCGCCATATTCTAAACGGTTATCAAATTTTTTATTAGAATTTTTAATAATTTCAATTGCTTGACGATACTCACAAATGCTAATTTTTGAAGTGATTAACTCCTGCAATTGTTTTATTTTTCCAGGGCAAACAAATTGTTCGAAAAATTCCATTTCATCTTTAGCGTTTTCTAGGATATAACCAATTACATACTTAAGCATAGCCTCAACAAGATTCATATCATCGGTTAAATCAGCAAAAGCAATTTCGGGTTCTATCATCCAAAATTCTGAAGCATGACGTTGAGTGTTCGAATTCTCTGCTCTAAAAGTAGGTCCAAAGGTATAGACCTTTTTGAAAGCAAGTGCGAAGGTTTCGGCTTCTAATTGACCAGAAACAGTAAGGTTAGCTGCTTTTCCGAAAAAGTCTTTTGAATAATCTACTTTCCCGTTTTCTTTTGGGAGATTTTCTAAATCGAGTGTTGTTACTTGAAACATTTGTCCTGCTCCTTCACAATCACTCGCTGTTATGATTGGAGTGTGAACATAAACAAACTCCTCTTTTCTAAAAAAATCATGAATAGCATAAGCCAATAAACTGCGCACTTTAAAAACCGCATTGAAAAGAGACGTTCTTGGACGTAAATAAGCTTGTTCTCGTAAAAATTCTCGTGAATGGCGTTTTGGTTGAATAGGATAATTTTCAGGAGAATCTCCTTCTAGTAAAATACTCTTAGCATGAAGCTCAAAGGCTTGTTTTGCATTAGGTGTTAAAACGACAACACCTTGAATAGTTAAGGCACAGCCAACTCTAAATTTAGAAATCTCTTCAAAATGATCAATGTTTTTATCGTAAACGATTTGAATATTATTCACGGTAGATCCATCATTTAAATTTATAAAACCAAATTCTTTTTGACTTCGGTTTGTCCTAATCCATCCTTGAAGGATTACTTCTTTTCCGATAAAATCTTTTGTTTGTTTTGTTAATGCACTAACACTGGTTTTCATATTTTCCTCCTTTAATATAAAAAGTCCTTGAAATATTTCCAAGGACTGTTATTGCAGCGGTACCACCTTAGTTTCATATAAAAATATGACCCTCAATTACTTATAACGTTAGTTAAACGGCTGGTTCTACTTTATTTCTTCCAGCAGCTCAGAGTGTTCTTTCGCCAAGTTTTATAATGGGTTTCCACTATCACCATCTCACTAAAATAAAATTAATGGGTACTTTTCTCTTCATAGCTTATTTGATTGTGAGTAGTTTATCACAAGGTTAATAGAAAGTCAAATCATTGATAAACTATCTACGATTTCTAAAGAAACTAATATCGATTACTTCAACTTTTTTACGATTACCTAAACCTAAAAGTTTATCAATTCCATAATAGATATATCCAATAACCAGATTAACAAAAATTAGAACTACAATATTTTGCAAGACTGGTAATATTCCTAAAGTATCCAAATTGATAAATTCATAAGGAAATCGCTCCCCTGTAAAATAAGGATTTCCAATCCTTGAATATACAAAGATAACAACTCCATATAAGAACAAATAAATTAGGGAAAACAAGGGTCCCGCCCAAGTTTGTGCCCCCTTTTTATCAAATAGAAAGTAATCAATTAGAAAACCAATAGGGATTATAAAATGAACGATTAGGTCCTTAATACCCAAAACATCATAACCAGGAGTATCCAAATTGATAAATTCAGGAAGAAGGATAAAAGCATATACCAGGCAAGTGATAGAGATAGCAATCATTGCCAGAGATTTCAATTTATACATTCCTGATGAAAAATCCTTTTTGAAGATAAATTCTTTCACTAACATATATAATAAAATTAATACACAGAAAATATTGGTTTGAATTGTGTAATAAAGAAACATTTCCGGAACGAAAGCTCCTTCTTGGTCAAAAACACTGAGAAGAATTCCGGTAATTCCCAGTGAAAACAGAATAAAGCGATAAATAAAAATCACTAATTTATTATCAATTCGCATAACTTCACCCCTTTTATTTTAGCATAAATAAATACAAATGCAAACAATTAAGAAAATTTGTATTTTAAAACGGATAAAAATTTGCTATAATATTAATACTGGCGGGGGACCAATATGTTTTTACCAATCAGTAAAAAAGAATTATTAGAGAGAAACATTGAAACAGTAGATTTTGTTTTGATAACTGGGGATGCATATGTTGACCATCCTTCTTTTGGAATAGCAATTATTTCTCGTGTCTTAGAAGCCCAAGGGTATTCAATTGCTATTTTAGCTCAGCCCAAGTGGGAGATTGACGAAGACTTCCTTCAGTTCGGCAAACCAAAATTAGGATTTTTGATAAGTTCTGGTAATCTAGATTCGATAGTTAATCATTATACGGTAAGCAAGAGACGAAGAGAAAAAGATAGTTACTCTCCGGGTGGAAAAATCGGGTTAAGACCCGATTATGCAGTAATTGTATATAGCAATATTATTCGCAGATTGTTTCCAGATAGCCCGATCATTTTAGGAGGAATAGAGGCCTCTTTAAGAAGACTGGCACACTATGATTACTTACAAAACAAATTAAAAAAATCGATTTTAATCGATTCAAAAGCGGATATCATTTGTTATGGTATGAGCGACCAAACGATTGTTGATGTGGCTGAGGCCTTAAAAAGCGGTTTAAAAATTGAGGATATTATTTATTTAAGAGGAACAGTTTGGAAAACGAAAGAAAAGATATTGATACCGAGCAACCATGTTTTTCTACCAAGTTATAAAGAAATCAGTAAAGATAAATTAAAATATGCCGAGAGTTTCAATATTCAATACAATAATACGGATGCTGTTAATGGAGATGTTTTGGTTGAAGCATATGATGAGGCTTATATTATCCAAAATCCAGCGGCCCTTCCTCTTACCAGAGAATATCTAGATTGGGTATATAGTTTACCTTACGAAAGAACTTATCATCCCATCTATCAAGAACCAATCCCCGCTATTGAAGAAGTAAAATTCAGCATTGCCATTAATCGAGGATGTATGGGAAGTTGTTCTTTTTGTGCACTAACGTTTCATCAGGGGCGAATAATTCAGTCAAGAAGCAAAGAGTCGGTTGTTGAAGAGGCGAAAAGAATTATTTCTGATAAGGAGTTTAAAGGATATATTCACGATATTGGTGGACCTACTGCTAATTTTTACATTCGGGCTTGTAGCATACAAGAGGAGTTTGGCACATGTAAAAACAAAAAATGTTTATTCCCGGAAAAGTGTAAAAATTTAGTTGTCTCTCACAAAGAATATTTAGAAATTCTTAGGTCTGTAAGATCATTAGACAAAGTGAAAAAAGTATTTATTAGAAGTGGAATTAGATATGACTATTTAATATATGATAAAGACGACGAATTTTTTGAAGAATTGGTGAAATACCATATATCAGGACAATTGAAGGTCGCTCCTGAACATGTAAGTTCGCGCATGCTTGATTATATGCAAAAACCTCACTTTGATTTGTATGAGAAGTTTACAAAGAAATATGGTGAACTCAACCGTAAATATGGAAAAAAACAATTCCTTGTTCCTTATTTAATGAGTAGCCATCCTGGCTGTGAATTAGGCGATGCCATTGAACTAGCAGAATACCTACACAAAAATAAAATTCGTGTTGAGCAAGTACAAGATTTTTACCCAACACCGGGAACATTGTCAACTTGTATGTATTATACTGAAGTAGATCCACGGACAATGAAAAAAATATATGTCGCAAAAACAGGGCGCGAAAAAGCGATGCAAAGAGCATTAATGCAATATAATAAAGAAAGAAACTATGACCTTGTTAGAGAAGCTTTAATAGTCGGCGACAGGAAAGATTTGATTGGCAATAGTAAAAAATGTTTAATCAAATATAAAAAAACATTTAATAAATAATATCAATATGGTATAATGATAAAAAATAGAGGAGATGAAAGGCGATGGCATACAAAGCTTTGTATAGAACATATAGACCACAAAACTTCAGCGAAGTCATTGGTCAAGAAGTGATTGTTAAAACTTTGCAGAACTCGATTGATACGGGTAAAATAAGCCACGCTTATTTATTCAGTGGTCCTCGTGGAACAGGAAAGACAACCATTGCAAGAATATTTGCAAAAGCATTGAACTGCGAAGAGGGTCCAACAAGTGAACCTTGTGGCCGATGTGTTTCTTGCCGGGAAATCGCCGAAAGTAACAATCCTGATGTTATTGAAATCGATGGTGCTAGTAACACCGGGGTGGATGACATTCGTGAGATTAGAGAAAAGGTTAAATTTTTACCTGGAGGTTCAAAGTATAAAGTTTATATTATTGATGAAGTACATATGTTAAGCCAAAGCGCCTTTAACGCTTTGCTTAAAACATTAGAGGAACCACCAAAACATGTAATTTTTATTCTAGCAACAACAGAACAACATAAAATATTGCCTACTATTTTATCGAGGTGTCAAAGATTTGACTTTAAATCTTTAACGGTGAATGAAATAGTTGGTTTAATTAGTCGCGTGGCTGATGAAGAAAACATCAAGATCACCAAAGAAGCGAAGATTGCAATTGCTGAGAGTGCTGAAGGCGGAATGCGGGACGCACTAAGTTTTCTAGATCAAGCAATATCATTAAGCGATGATGAGATTACAATTGAAGAAGTGAACAGCGTAACGGGAAATTTAAGTTATGACAAAACGATTCAAATTGCTAAATTTTTCGAAACAAAAGAAATAGGTCAAGCATTAAAAACGGTCAATGAATTAATTAACTTAGGAAAAGAAGTTAGTAAAATAGTAAATGCTTTATTGCAATTTTATCGAGATGTCTTGATGTATCGCAATGTAGACACATCGTTGTTTTCGCGCTATATTTTTCAAAAAGAAGAATTCAAAGAATTTGTTGCCACAGTAAGCATCGAGAAAGTTTTTTATTATATTGATGTTTTAAGCGATGTGCAAGCTAAAATCAGATTATCAACAACTCCTCATATCTACTTAGAAGTTGCACTAATCAAGATGATTAATGTTAGCGGGGAAGATTTAAATCTGATTAAAAAAATTAGCGAATTGGAAGAGAAACTTAACAATTTGAATTTAACAAACACTCAACCAACACCTGCGGCTTTTTCTTCCAACGGAAACACAGAAAAAATATTAGTAATGGAAGAAAAAATTAATCGCGTTATTAATGAATTGAGTAAAATGGAACTACCTCAAATTATTCAAAAAGTAAAAGAACTGACAGCAGAAACACCGAAAAGCAATTATGGATTTGCTGATGATATAAGAAAAGATTTATTGAAAATTAAGGAAGATGTTGAATTACTGAAAGTAACTTCATCTAATAATAGTAATGACAATGAAGATATCTATGAGAATTTGCAAGAGCGAATGGAGATAGTAGAACAAAGAATTAAAAATACTCAAAAAACAGAAATAGACTATCAAGAGCTTGCGAAAAAAGCAAAGGAAATGATATCCCAAGAAAAACAAGAAATAAAAATAGATTATGAATTAATTGTGGATAAGGTTTTGGAAGAAATAAAACAAACCATGCCATCCACACAAAAAGAGATTGATTATCAAGAAGTTATCAATAAAGTCGAAGAGCTTATTCAGGATAGAGATAATGAGGGAGAAAGAAATGAGATAGTTTCTAAAATCCTCGAAGAAAAAACAAAAGATTTAAGAATCGAAGAACGTTTGGAATACCTCGAAGACAAGGTAAGTCGCTTGCTTTCAGGGGCATACGCTAGTCAAACAATTGGTGGGAAAAAGACGCAAGGAAAAGTTAACGATAACCAGATAGTTTTATTCGGACACGATTTAGTTGGTGTTGACGATATTGACAAGCGTGCAGATAAAGAGAAATTTGATTTTGGTGAATTAAACAAGGAACCAGAAAAGACGATTGAAAAAGTTCAAGAAAAAATAGAAAGTAAACCTTTTGAAGCCCCTTCGATTACACCAGACCCAGTAAAACAACCAATATTCAGGGAAGAAATTAATATTGAAAAGCCTAGATCGCAGATAGTAATCACAAAGCCAGCAGAGCCTAAAGAGGAAGCGAGCATTGGAATATTTTCTGCTGAAAGCCAGGCTTTGAATGAAAAATTAAATGCTGAAAAGAAAAAAATAGAAGAAAACATCATCTCAAGTAAAGAAACAACATTAAAAACAGAAGTAAGAGCGGCAATGGAAAAACCTTTACGCTATGAAGATCTGGATGAATTTGAAAGATATGATATTAAAGTGGTTGAAAGAATACTAAACAACTCTCAAGAAAAGAAAAAAGAAAGCAAAGAGAGATTGGTTAGGATTAAGGAACAATGGGAAAACATTAATAAACACTCTTCTTATGAAAAACAAAATATTACGGAAGTATTATCAGAAGGAGAAGTCGTTGTTGTTGGTGACAATGAAATTATCATAGCTTTTAAGAGCGCAGCGATTTGTAACCAAGTGATGAGAAGACCATTTAGAAGAGAGGCAATTAATGTTATTCGCGATTGTCTAGGTAGCAAGTATATCTATTTAGCACTACCATGGAATATATGGCTTGATAAGCGTAAGGAATATGCAGACCAATATTACATGGGTTCAAGACAACCAAAACTAAAACCAATTGATGATCCTTCATTGAATGTTGGCTTCGAGAAAGAGGTTATTAAACCCGAAGAGGAACTTGTAGGAAATTTAAAAGAAATTTTCGGAAATTTAGTGGAAAGAAAAAAATAGGAGAGAAAGATGAATCAACAAGCATTAGTGAAAAGAATTAAAAAAATGCAAGAAGAAATGGTAGCAACGCAACAAGAAATTGACAATACAATATTTTATGCTTCTAGCGGAGGAGTAGTAAATGTTGAAGTTTTAGGGACAAAAGAAATTGCTGCGATTAAGATATCAGAAGAATTTACAGTTGAATCGCACGATGATTTTGAGATGTTGTCAGACATGATTGTTGCAGCTTGCCAAAAAGCGTATAAGGAAATAGAAAAACTGACCAAAGAAAGAATGCAAAAGTATAATGATATGCTAGGTGGGTTTGGTGGTTTTTTCTAGATAAAGATGATGAGATATCCTAGTTCACTAACGAAATTAATCGAAAATTTTCAAATGTATCCTGGTATAGGTCCTAAAACAGCAGAAAGATTAGCGCTGTTTACTATTCAAAAATTATCTTCGGATAAAGTAAAATCATTCAGTGACTCATTAAAAGAAGTATTGGAAAAAATCAAAAAATGTGAAATTTGTGGCAATATAACGGAAGGTGCATTATGCGATATTTGCAGTTCACCAACGAGAGATGATATACTAATGGTGGTGGAAAGCGTTAAAGATGTTCTTGTTTTTGAAAAAACGAATCAATATAATGGCAGATATCATGTCCTCGGGGATTTGATTTCTCCATTAAACGGAGTTTCTCCTGAAGATATCAATTTAAAAACATTGATTTCTCGGGTAGAAAAGGAAAAAATAAGAGAAATAATAATAGCGACTAGTGCTAATATTGAAGGGGAAATGACAGCACTTTACATAAAAAATATTTTTGAAGGAAAAGATGTTTCTATAACAAGAATAGGTTACGGACTACCGGTGGGTGGGGATATAGAGTATGCTGATGAAGTAACATTAATAAAATCGTTAGAAGGAAGAAAAAAGTTATAATTATAGAGGAGATACAGAGGAGAAAAAAATATGCAACTTATCATTGACTTTTTTACAAACATGGACAACAAAGTAGAAGTATTTATCAAGCCAATCATGGATTGGTTAACAGCTTTTTTTGAGAAAGGCGGGTATTTTGTTTTTTTAGTAGTAGGAGCTTTTGTAGTAATTTTAGTATTAGCAGGTATAATAGGAATGTTGAAAAAAGCAAAATTTTTGTTCTTTTTATTCTTATTTATCGCTGCAGTTGCTTACTTATTGTGGCATTTTGTAGTTTTATAATAAAAACAAACTCTTAAGATGATTCTTAAGGGTTTTTGTTTTTTAAAAGTTGTTAATAAAAAATAAAGGAAAATATCATTTAGAAAAAACTTTTATTTTTTTAAAAACAGATAAAAAAGGAGAAAACAAAAGTAATATTAAGTACGTTTTTTTAAATAAGACTTTTATTATTTATTGAAAAATGTTATAATTAGATGTAAAAATAGTGTGATAAGGAGTTCTAGAGATGGAAGAAAACAAAAACATACAATCAACAGAAAGCGCTCAAAAAGGTATTGAAGTTACCTTAAAAAACTTGACAAAAGAATTTACGGATAAAACAGGAAAAATAACTGTTGCAGTAAATGATTTTAGTGTCACTATTCCTGCCGGGAAATTAATAGGATTACTTGGACCTTCGGGATGTGGAAAATCAACAACTCTTTATATGATTGCAGGACTACACAAACCAACTGGAGGAAGCATTTTCTTTGATGATGAAGATGTTACACTATTACCACCAGAAAAAAGAGGAATCGGTTTGGTGTTTCAAAACTATGCTTTATACCCTCATATGACGGTAAAACAAAATATATTATTTCCTTTAGAAAATTTAAAAATCCCAAGAGCAGAAGCGCTAGCAAGAGCTCAAGAAATGGCTGAATTGGTTCATATTGGTGAACTTATGGAAAGAAAGCCAAGTCAATTAAGTGGTGGACAACAACAGCGAGTTGCTATTGCTAGAGCACTAGTAAAATATCCAAGAGTGTTATTGTTGGATGAACCGCTTTCAAATCTGGATGCAAGATTAAGGCTTCAGACAAGGGAAGAAATTAAACGAATTCAAAGAGAAACAGGAATCACAACCGTGTTTGTTACTCATGACCAAGAAGAAGCAATGAGTATTTCTGATGCGATTGTGGTGATGAATGAAGGAATTGAACAACAAATGGATCATCCTCAAAAGGTATATGATGAACCAGTGAATTTGTTTGTGGCAAAATTTTTAGGAAATCCACCAATCAATGTTATTGATGGGAAAATACAAGATAAAAAATTAGTATTAAGTGATGGAACTCTTATCGATGATAATATCGATTTCGCAAATCAAGAAGTTTCTATTGGCATTCGACCTGAGTTCTTTGAGATTAATGAAAAAGGTAAAATTGAAGCAACAGTAGAATTAGTTGAGCATATTGGTAGAGATAATATGATTATTAGTCGTATCAAAAACTACGATAAATCTTTCAGAGCAATTGTTCCTAGTGGATTAGGAATTGTACCAGGAGCAAAGATTAAGTTTAGTTATTCTAAAATCTTTGTCTTTAATAAAGAGACAGGAAGGAGACTAATCTAATGTTAGAGTACAAGAAGGATGGTTGGAAAGCGGCAATATCGTTAGCTCCGGCTATGATACTGTTAGCTGTCTTCACGTTTTGGCCAATCTTAAATGCTTTTAGAATGGCGTTTATGAACGACTACAGTATGTCGAGTGGTAAATGGGATGGAATAGGAATTCGAAACTTTATCTATATCTTTAAAGACCCCACTTTTTGGACGGCATTAAAGAATACTTGTATCATGGTTTTTATTTCAGTACCAATTACGATTATTCTCGGCTTATTCATCGCGGTTGGGTTAAACTCAATAAAGAAATTACAAAGTACATTTCAAACAATTTTTTTCTTACCTTATGTTACAAATACAATAGCATTAGGTTTAGTATTCGGAGCAATGTTTCATCAATATGATGGGTTTATTAATCAATTATTCAATAAAAATATAAGTTGGATTGGTGCAGGAGCATCTTACACCAATGCAATGATTGTTTTAATGATTTATACAGTTTGGAATGGATTGGCATTTAAAATAATTGTGTTTTTATCAGGACTTCAAAGTATAGATAAACAATACTACCAAGCGGCGCAAATAGATGCAACACCAAGAGGCAGAGTATTTAGGAGAATTACAGTTCCACTACTATCACCCATGATTTTATACATTACAATCACTTCATTAATTGGGGCATTCAAAGCCTATAGTAGTGTTATTTCTATTTTTGGTACTGGTAAATATGGACCAGGCTCTGATCCAAAGTTATTAATCACTATCGTTGGTTATGTTTATGAAAAATTGTGGGCTTCAGGAGTTCCACTAGGAGAAGCTGCTGCGGGAAGCTTGATTCTATTTGCAATTATATTAGCAATCACGCTTGTTCAACTTCAAGTTGGCAAGAAACGTGTTCATTATTAGGAGGTTGCTATGAATCATTCAGAATTATTTTTAGATCCAAAACAAATGAAAGTCTATAAAACAAAGAAAATATTGTTTTCAATAGTCTTGTATTCTTTTCTCATTTTGGTTGCTTTATTCATTATCATTCCATTTTATTATATGTTGGTCACTTCTTTAAAAACTATTGAGGAAATCAATTCCGATCAATTCATCTTTTTCCCAAGATCATGGATGTGGGAAAACTATTCAGAACTATTTACCAACAAAAACGGAACAATAACAAAAGGAATATCGTTATGGACTATGTATAAAAATACCATAATTGTAGCGGTATTGACAACAACAGGGACAATTATTACTGTTGTTTTATCCGCTTTTGCCTTTGCAAGATTGAACTTTAAGGGACGAGAATTGATTTTCAGTATTTTATTAATGACAATGATGATTCCAGGAGAAATTTATGTCATTACTAATTATCAGACGATTGGTTCGTTGGGATGGAGAAATACTTATCAAGCATTGGTTTTACCCTTTGTAACCAGCGTGTTTTATACTTTCTTCTTACGTCAAACTTTCAAACAAATACCAAATGAACTGTATTTAGCAGCAAAAGTTGATGGAACAAGTGATTTTGGATATTTGATTAAGATAATGATTCCTATCGCTAAAGCGACAATCATTACGATTATTATTTTAAGTATGATAGGAACTTGGAACGCCTATGTGTGGCCAAGTTTAGTAACAAACGATAAATCAATGTATCTAGTTAGTAACGGTTTATTGGAAATGTTTAAAGGAAAAGTCGAACAATCGGGACCAGATTCTATCTTAAATGTGCAGATGGCAGGGTCAACGATGGTAACAGTTCCGTTGTTGATTGTGTTTATATTATTGAGAAAATATATCATGAGTGGAGTTTCACGTAGTGGTATTAAAGGTTAGTTAACAAAGCAAAAAGCTTGTTATATAAAATAAAATATTAGAAAGGGAAGAAAAATGAAAAAATTTTTAATCTTATTGATTGTTTTAGTTGGTGCAATCGCATTGACAGGATGTAAGAAAAATGTATTTGATGCGGAATTTGAAATTATTTCTGTTGCTGATTTAAAAGCTGAACAAGAAATTAACATCAGTTTCAGAGTTCCATCAGGCATCATTTCTACAGCGCTTACCACATTATTAGAGGACTTTAAAATTGAATGGCCTAATATTAATGTAGAATTGATTGCTGAATCTGGTGGCTACGGAGATGTCCGCAAATTGACAATTCTTGATTTAAACAATGGAATTGGACCAACAATGGTGATTGGATACCCAGACCATTTTGCTGAGTACTTTTCAGGAAATCATTTAATTAATTTGCAAAACTTTATTGAAAGCGACCTTGAGGGAGTTGGTGAAGATGATGACTTCGTATTATCTGACTTCTTAGAATCATATTTAAATGAAAATAGAATTGCGGATGAAGGTGATGATTTATATGGGTTACCATTTAACAAATCAACTGAAGTCATGATTTATAATAAAACTTTCTTCGAACACATGAATTATACAGTTCCTACAACATGGGATGAAGTGAAAACATTATCAAAGAAGATTCTTGTTGATGTTGCCGCAGGAAAAGCAGACAATGTGATTGTTTTTGGCGAAGGAGAAAAGAAACCTTCACAATATCTTGCTGATGGAATGTTTGTTCCAATTGCTTACGACTCAACAAGTAACGCAATCATTACTGCTAGTCGTCAATGGGGTGGAGTTTACACAGAAAGAGAAAACATTGAAAAAGGATACGCAGTATTTAATAATGATAAAGTAAAAGAAGCATTAACCTTCTTCCAAGGAATGGCAAATGATGGTTTGTTTGCAGTTGCTGAAACTTTTGGTGAGAGCTATGCTTCGAATGCATTTAAATTAATCAAATGTGTAATGACGATTGGTTCTAGTGCTGGTGTTGGTTACAACGTTCCCGAAGGAAACAAATTTCAAATTGGTGTAGCACCAATTCCTTATCATGATGCTAATGCAAAATATGTTATTCAACAAGGAACCAACATTGCAATTTTGGGGCAATCAACAAATACTCAACGTTCTGCTGCATGGCAACTAATCAGATTTTTACTATCAAGTGAAAACACAGCAAAATTCGCCATGGCAACAGGTGGATATTTACCAGTTAGAAAATCGTCTTATGAAACAGCGGCTTATCAAGATTATTTAACAAATCCTCCTGTAGACAAGATTAATCATTCGATGTCAGCTAATGTAGGATTACAATATCGTAACACATATAATTTCTTTGTAGATGTTGCCTTTGTTGGTTCAAGTGCAATTCGTGATGCTGTTGGTTCAATGTTTAGTGCGATTATTGTTAATAAAAAAGATATTACAAAAGCAATTCAAGATACACTTAATGAATTAGGACCAAAATATCAGAAATAATGAAAACATTCATTTTTAAGTTCACAAAAATATTTAGCTTGTTGTTAGTAATCTCGTTTGCGTTCGTGCTTGTTGGTTGTAAAGAACCAGTAATAGAAGAGCCAGAAATTAAAGAGATTAATACTAATTATACCGATGAATTAGAGTTAAAAGCCGTATATGCAAATAAAAGTTTTATCAATGATGGCATTGGGGAAGTAAGGTTATCACAAAATGTTGATGGTGACACTGCTCATTTTGTTGATAATATTTCAGGCAAAAGATTTACTGCTCGTTTTCTTTGCATCAATACACCAGAATCAACAGGAAGGATTGAACCGTGGGGAAAAGAAGCAAGCAAATTTGTTGCAGACATATTATCTAATGCTGCTGTCATTGTTTTAGAAGCAGAAAAAATAGGCCTTCCTGCTGAGTTAGACACAACAGGAGGAAGATACCTTGCCTATGTTTGGTATAAAACAAGTGCTGAAGCTAAATTTAGATTGTTGAATTTAGAGATTGTTGAACAATGCTATTCCAACTTTACTGGAGTTGCTGGTGATTCAAAGTATGGTGAAGATTTTGATTTGGCAGCACGGAAATCATATGATACTAAACGAAGGAAATTTGGTGAAGCAGACCCTAATTTTGACTATTCTAATGAAGTAAAAGAGATTACAATTGCTGAGTTAAGGAATAATTTTAATGAATATAGCTCAGGTACTAAATTAAAAATTACTGCTAGAATTATGAGAATGATAGGTGACAACCTATATGTTGAAGATTTAAGTGAAACTTGGAATGAAACACGTAAAGTCTATGAAACAGCGGGAATTTATATGTTTAGTGGCTATGGTAGTGGATTAGCTGTTTTAAATATAGGAGGGGTTATTTCATTTGAATGCCAATGTGTTGATAATGACACTTATGGTAAGCAATTGACAAATCCATCCAAAGTAAAAGTGGTTGAATCCACTTCAGAATATAATATTAAAGAGTTTTCTGGAAAAGAAACAATAGATATAGCATCTTATGAAGGTTTTGTTATTAGTATTCAAGAATATATAGTAACTAATGTTAACAAACCAGATGAAGAAGGAGCCTTTACTATCTATGGAAAGACTTCCAGCGGGCAATCTATTAATATTAGAATTGATGGAGCTGTTTATCCAAAGCCAAAAGCTTCATCAATCGAAATTGGAGCAACGTATAGTGTAATCGGAGGAGTATCTAGATTTAATCAAACTTTTCAAATTATGATTGGGAATCAAAAAAATCAAGGACTAAATGATTTAATCAAAAAATAATATAGGAGGAAAAGAAATAATGTATAGTTTAAAGCGCAACGCAAAAAGACTTCTGTTAGTGCTAGTTGCATTTGCTTTAATTTTTGGATTAATCGGATGTGGTGGTACAGATGAAGAACCAAAAGAACCAACACTACAAGAAAAATTGGAAACTGCAGTTGGTAGTATCGTAATGGAAAATATTGCGACACTTTCTTCTAATCTTGTTTTACCTGAAAAAGCAAGAGGAGAATATGACATCGTTTGGACTATTTCTGAAAGTGAATACGCAGAAATTGGAACAAATAGAAGTGGAGCTCCAATGATTAAAATTTCACGACCAGAATCAACGGAAGGCTATAAAAAATTTGTTATTACAGCAACAATTTCTAAGGATGGCGCTACTGCTAGTCGTGAATGGGAAGGCTATGTAAAACCTCTAGCTGAAGGTGTTAAAGTATTAACAGCAGCAGGGGTAAAAGCAGCTGAAATCAACGCATCAGTTTTGATTACTGGTAAAGTTTTAATCGTTTGTAAGAGTGCAGGATTCTGGGTTGTTGATGAAACTGGTGCTGTATATGTATATGGTGCTCCTGGTGATGTACAACCTGGTGATACTGTAACTGTATCCGGAAATAAAACAGTTTATTACTCGTTAGTAGAAATTGAAAAGCCAGGAATTACTATTGATGAAGAAGGTGATGGAACTTATCCATATGCTGAGATTGCGACTGTAGGAACAGCGGACGATATCTTTGCTTTTAAGAGCACAGATCAAGAAAACTACGGAAAAGTAATGACTATTGAAGGATATGTTGTCGATGACCCTCAAGGAGCTTATACATACGGTATACAAGATTTCAAATCAGGAAATGCAGTTACTGTGTATAACTCTTGTACAAATAACGATGCTTTAGATAAATTAAAAGAAATGAAGGGTCAATATGTAAAAGCAACTATTATTGTTTATGACTATCATTCAAATGGTTATTGGCGAGTTTTAGCTATTGCTTCTGAAATCGAAGCAGCAGAAGTTCCTGTATTGAGCGACCAAGAAAAAGTTGCATCAACAAAAGAACAATTAACAGCAGCATTTGATGGAAAAACCATTTATGCAGATATTGATCTTCCAAAAACTAATGATTTTGAAGGCTTAACTATTAGTTGGGTTTCTGATAAACCAGAAGTTTTAAGTGCAGAAGGAGTGAAAGGTACATCTCCTGAAATCGAAAACGTTGTAAAATTAACAGCTACGATTACTTCAGGTTCTTTAACAGAAACACTTGAAATTACAATTAATGTATTTATGTTAGCAAAGACTAGCGTAAAATATGCTTTATACACAAGTGATTTAGGTGGAGATACTGTGTGGGTAGAAGGTAAAATTGTTGCATTAGACGTTGATGGATACTTCTACTTAGCCGATGAAACTGGCGTGATTTATGTTAGAACTAAATTAACTGATGATGTTGCCGCTTTAGGCGATAGCGTTAAAGTTATTGGTAAGACATCATTCTATAACAATAAGAACAAACAATATACAAGACAAATGGCAGCAAGTTCAATTACTAAATTAGAAACTGAAGTTACTCCACTTGCCGCAATTCAAACAACAATTTCTGGCTTCCCAGCACTAGATGTTGCCGATGGTTTATTAACCGATTTAGGCTATGCTCAAATTAAGGGAAATAGTGCTTATGGTAAGATTATTGAAATCACAGGCTATGTTCAAACAAGAGGAACATATGGTAACATCTATTTATGCGAAACAACTGAAGAAACATCTGCAGGTATCTTATATTACTACAAATCTAGCTATCAAAATGAGATTAAAGAATTGGTAGGTAAATTAGTGAAGTTCACCTGTGTTATTTATGATGCATCTGCAGGAGATGGATGGAGACTTGGATCATGTTTGAGTTATGAAGAAGTAACTACTCCAATCGCATTTGAACCAACTCCAGGAGCTATTACAATTGCTGAAGCAATTGCAGCGGCAAAAGACACTGAAGTTATTGTTGAAGGTGTAGTAAAATATGCATCAGTAGGAAATGGTATTATTGTTGAAGATTCTACAGGAACCATCTTTGTTTATGATAAAACATTAACAGGATTTGTTGCTGGTGATATTGTTAGCGTTTCTGGTAAAAAGGGAGAATATAATTCATCGCCACAAATTGGTACGGCAACAGTTACTCGTAAAGGAACAAGTTCTTATGTTTACACTTATGAAACAAATACTTTAGCGGAAATTAATGCTATGAGTAATGCAGATAAGACAATCTTCGGTAAGGTATTTAAGGTTACAGGAACATTAGTAGCTAGCGGAAATTATGTTAATATTAAGTTTGGTGATGTAACACAAAACTTATATAATGATGCTTTCAACTTATCGATTTTAAAACCTCTTGTAGGTCAAGAAGTAGAACTATTGGTTGTAATTTACAACTACTATGCAAAGGGTTCAGTTTACAACTTGTTCCCGATTGCTACAACAGTGCGCGTTATAACTCCAGGTGCATAACAATAAAAAGCAAGTCTTAGTGTGAAAACACTAGGACTTTTTTTATGGAAAAGAACGCTATTAATTGCGAATATTTTGGAAATATGATAGAATAAACATATTGAAGGAGAGCTAATATGCAATATAGAAAGTGGTATGATAAGGAAATTGTAACTTCTACTTTAGGGTTTGGAGCTATGAGATTAAAAGTTGTTGATGGCGAAATTGATGAAGCAAAAGGATTGGCTTTGATTGATAAAGCTTACCAAAACGGAGTTAATTATTTTGATACCGCAGTTCCCTATACTGATGGTAAGAATGAAACATTTGTTGGAAAAGCTTTAAAGAGATATCCACGAAATAGTTTTTACTTAGCAACAAAATTGACGATTCGCTTGTATAAAACAAAAGAAGAGTTAAAAAAAGCAATCGATAAACAATTACAGAATTTACAAACTGATTATATAGATTTTTATTTAATGCACGCTTTAAATAAAAATACTTTTCGAACTATCAAAGAATGGAATATTATGGAAATTGTTGAAGGTTGGAAAAAAGAAGGGAAAATAAGAAATATAGGTTTTTCTTTTCATGATGATTATGAAACATTTAAGGAAATTGTAGATTATTACCCTTGGGATTTTTGCCAGATACAACTAAATTATATGGATGATGAAATCCAACAAGGAATCCAAGGATATCATGACCTTGTGAAAAAAGAGATTCCTGTTGTTATTATGGAACCAGTCAAGGGAGGAAAGCTTGCTTCCTTTAATGAAAAAGTAGCAAGCAAGTTGAAAAAATATAATCCAGAAGCATCTCTATCGAGTTGGGCGATGCGGTGGGTAGCATCACTAGATGGCGTTAAGGTTATCTTAAGTGGTATGAATGAAATGGATCAGGTAGAAGACAATTTAAACACCTTCAACAACTTTAAAAAACTAAACGAAGAAGAACAAAAATTAATTAAAGAAGTGAAAGAAGACCTGAAAAAAATTACCGAAGTAGGGTGTACAAATTGCGAATATTGTATGCCATGCACAGTTGGCGTCAACATTCCAGGTAATTTTAGAATCTTTAACGATTATGCTATGTATAAAGCAGAAGGCGATTCCAAATGGAGATATAATGATTTGATTAGTAAAAAAGCAAACGCAAGTTTATGCATCGAATGTGGCAAATGTGTTCCTCAATGTCCACAAGGGATTGATATCCCTAACGAATTAAAAAGAATGTTGAAAGTCCTTCCTTTTTTGGAATAAAAGGAAAAGAAAATGATTGGAAGCATTACAGAAACAAAAAGGATTTTAGATAAATATAATTTACAGGCAAAGAAGAAATTAGGGCAAAATTTTTTAGTTGATGGGAACATCATTCATAAAATTATTGACCAAATTAATTTGTCTAAGGAAGATGGTGTCATTGAAATAGGTCCAGGAATTGGAGCGATGACAGAAATACTTTTGCGACAAGCAGAAAAGGTTCTGTGCTATGAAATAGATAAGGATATGGTTGAAGTTCTTTCTAGAGAACTGACTAATGGTAATTTATTGATTAAACAAGAAGATTTTCTCAAAGCTGATTTGATAAGTGACTTAAAAAATTTCAAGGTTAATCAAAGAATTGTAGTTGTCAGTAATTTGCCGTATTACATCACGACACCTATTATATTTAAATTGCTAGAAGAGGAAACATCAATTGAAGAATTTTATTTTATGGTACAAAAAGAAGTTGGTTTGCGATTAACAGGAAAGCCAAAAACAAAGGATTATAACAGCCTAAGTGTATTAATTTCTTTCCAAGCGGAAGCAAACTTATTATTCGAAGTAAAGCGAAATAGTTTCTATCCTGTACCTGATGTTGATAGTGTAATCATCAGTTTGAAAAAGACAGGAAAAGATTATGGTGTGAATAATAGGAAAAAATTTATCGAATTTGTTCAAAACATATTTGCTATGCGCCGGAAAACAATAATAAACAATTTGATGGCTAAATATTCTTTTTCGCGCAAAGAATTGGTGGATATTATGTCTTCTCAAGGACATAAAGAAACGTTAAGAGCAGAAGAATTATCAGTAAAAGAAATTGTTGAATTATATAAAGCATTTGTTTTTTAGGAGTAATCAATGAGGGTAAAACAAAATTGTAAAATCAATATAGGACTCAAAGTTTTAAATAAAAGAATGGATGGATATCATAATTTAATCTCTGTATTTGTACCGATTAGTTTATATGATACTCTCACCTTTCGCCTTGCTCCAAAAGAGATAAAGGTAAAAACAAAAGGAATTCTCCAAGAAAAAAATATAGTTTATCAAACAGCAAAGTTCATCCAACAAGAATATAATGTTAATAAAGGTATGAAAATTCATATTTATAAAAAAATACCAATTGAAGCGGGACTTGGTGGCGGAAGCGCTAATGCCGCCATGACCATAAAAATGTGTAGTAAACTGTGGAGATTAAATTTGTCATTTGAAGAAATGATTAAAATAGCAGAAAAAATTGGTAGTGATGTTCCCTTTTTTGTAAGAAATGAACTTGCGATTGTTAGTGGTCGAGGTGAAATTATAGAGGACTTAAAAAGCACAATAAAAATATTTGCTTTATTAATAAAGCCAGAATTTGGTCTACAAACGAAAGAAGTTTTTAGTCATTTGCATCAAAAAAATGAAAATAATAAGATAGAAGATGTGATTTTAGGATTTAAGGAAAACAATCTTAAAAAAATTACTGATCACATGCAAAACGATTTAGAAAAAGGAATTTCTTATGATTCAGCAAAAAAGGAAGTCATTTTAAGGATCAAAAAAGATTTAATTGATGTGGGTGCAATTAACAGTTCCATGAGCGGAAGCGGTAGTTGTGTATATGGAATCTTTGAAAATTCAAAAGAATCGCGCAAAGCAAAAAAAATATTAATCAAAAAAGGCTATTCAAGAAGAAATCTTTTTATAGTAAATAGTATAGGGTAATTGACAAAAACGTTTTACATTGAAATCGCTTTGAATAAAAGTGTTGATTATGTTATAATCTAATTGAAGATACACAATGGGAGGGCTTTTTAAAATGGCAATTATTCATGGAACAAAAGTAAAGTTGTTTTCTTTAAATTCTAATCCTGAATTGGCTAAAGAAATTGCCGATTATATGGGGATAGAGTTATCTGAGTGCAACATAGAAAGGTTTGCAGATAGTGAAGTTGGAATTAATATTCCAGAAACAGTTCGCGGTCATCATGTTTTTGTTGTTCAATCAACATCAAATCCAGTTAATGAGCACTATATGGAGTTGTTGATTATGATCGATGCTTTAAAAAGGGCATCTGCACGGACTATCAATATTATTATGCCTTATTATGGCTATTCGCGACAAGATAGAAAGGCGCAATCACGACAACCTATTTCAGCAAAACTGATTGCTGATTTGTTAACCGTTGCCGGCGCGACAAGAGTAATTTCTCTTGATTTACATGCGGCTCAAATTCAAGGATTCTTTGATATCCCAATTGATAATTTTGAAGCGGGACCTACTATTGTTAGTTACCTAAAAGATTTAAAACTTGAAGATGCTGTTGTGGTTTCTCCTGACCATGGCGGAACAACAAGAGCAAGAAAGATTGCTATCAATTTTTCTGCTCCGATTGCTATTATTGATAAGCGTAGATTACGTCCTAATGAAGCGGAAGTTATGAACATCATTGGCGATGTATACGATAAAAACGTGATTATTGTTGATGATATTGTTGATACAGCAGGAACGATATTAGTGGCAGCAACAGCTTTGAAAAAAGCGGGAGCCAAGGACATCTATGTTGTTTGTACACATCCTGTTCTATCAGGAGGAGCATCAACAAAAATTCTAAATTCACAAATAACCAAATTAATAACAACCAATACCATTAAGATTCCTGAAGAAAAGAAAAACGAAAAGATTGTTCAGTTATCGGTTGCGAAAGTCATTGGTCAAGGTGTTTTAAACATTATCGATGATAAAGCAATAAGTACACTTTTCCAATACAATCCCAACAATAAATGAAATTAAAATAAGATTTTTAAGCAGTTTCTGGATAGGAAGCTGCTTTTTTTTGAGCACTACAAAAAGGTGCGGCAAAAAGCAAAAAATGTTTGACTTTAGAGGGCAAATAGTATATAATATATATTGGCTTTTAAGAGATTGGTGCTTGTTTTTGGAAAATAAAACAAAAACCTTGACAACAAAGTAGGAATATACTATAATGATAAACGCTGAAAAAAGCGAACAAGGTCTTGAGAACTAACAAGTTCTTTGAGAACTACAAGGTCTTTGAGAACTGAATAGAACAGAAGGAGCAGGATAGAAACTATTGAGAGTTTGATCCTGGCTCAGGATGAACGCTGGCGGCATGCCTAATACATGCAAGTCAAACGGGTGTAGCAATACACAAGTGGCGAACGGGTGAGTAACACATAGACAACTTGTCCTTAAGACGAGGATAACAGTTGGAAACGACTGCTAAAACTGGATAGGATAAAGTAACGCATGTTAAGATATTTAAAGATGCTTTTGGGCATTACTTAAGGAGGGGTCTATGTCGCATTAGCTAGTTGGTGAGGTAAGGGCTCACCAAGGCGACGATGCGTAGCTGTGCTGAGAGGCAAAACAGCCACACTGGGACTGAGACACGGCCCAGACTCCTACGGGAGGCAGCAGTAGGGAATTTTCGGCAATGGGGGGAACCCTGACCGAGCAATGCCGCGTGAATGAAGACGATCTTCGGATTGTAAAGTTCTGTTATTGGGAAAGAAAGATATGGCGAGGAAATGCGTTATATTTGACGGTACCTGATGAGAAAGCCCCGGCTAACTATGTGCCAGCAGCCGCGGTAATACATAGGGGGCAAGCGTTATCCGGAATTATTGGGCGTAAAGAGTGCGTAGGCGGATGATTAAGTCTGGTGTAAAATTCCACAGCTTAACTGTGGAGGGTCATTGGAAACTGGTCAACTAGAGTACGGTAGAGGTAAGCGGAATTCCAAGTGGAGCGGTAAAATGCGTAGATATTTGGAGGAACACCAGTGGCGAAGGCGACTTACTGGGCCGGGACTGACGCTGATGCACGAAAGCGTGGGGAGCAAACAGGATTAGATACCCTGGTAGTCCACGCCGTAAACGATGAGCACTAAGTGTCGGAGTAAAATTCGGTGCTGCAGTTAACACAGTAAGTGCTCCGCCTGGGGAGTACGGTCGCAAGACTGAAACTCAAAGGAATTGACGGGGACTCGCACAAGCGGTGGAGCATGCGGTTTAATTCGATGCAACGCGAAGAACCTTACCAGGTCTTGACATACTGTTGCTGGGGTTAGAGATAATCCGTTTCTTCGGAACAACAGATACAGGTGGTGCATGGTTGTCGTCAGCTCGTGTCGTGAGATGTTGGGTTAAGTCCCGCAACGAGCGCAACCCTTATCATTAGTTGCTAACAGTAAGATGAGCACTCTAATGAGACCGCCGGCGCAAGCCGGATGAAGGTGGGGATGACGTCAAATCATCATGCCCCTTATGACCTGGGCTACACGCGTGCTACAATGGCTAGTACAAAGAGTTGCGAAGCCGCGAGGTGGAGCTAATCTCACAAAGCTAGTCTCAGTTCGGATTGTAGTCTGCAACTCGACTACATGAAGTTGGAATCGCTAGTAATCGTGAATCAGCATGTCACGGTGAATACGTTCTCGAGTCTTGTACACACCGCCCGTCACACCATGAGAGTTTATAATACCCGAAGCCGGTGGCCTAACCGCAAGGGGGGAGCCGTCTAAGGTAGGATAAATGATTGGGGTGAAGTCGTAACAAGGTATCCCTACGAGAACGTGGGGATGGATCACCTCCTTTCTAAGGAGAAAGCAAACAAAGAAAAAGGAAAAAAAAGTATCTTCCCTTCTGTTCTATTTAGTTTTGAAAGACTTTGATTTAAGTTTTTCTTTTATAGTCGGTCATTAACCTAAAAATTGGGTTGATGATTTCTTATGCAATTTAATATCAGGGCCTATAGCTCAGCTGGTTAGAGCGCACGCCTGATAAGCGTGAGGTCGATGGTTCAAGTCCATTTAGGCCCACCATGTTTTAACTTGAAGCTATAACGTGTGATATTGAATTGAAAGGTTAATTTAATAGATCTTTGAAAATTGAATAGTACTTGTCGCAAAGTAACAAAAAACTTTGAAAAGAAAAAAATGTAAGGTTAAGAAAGAAAGAGTGCACGGTGGATGCCTAGGCACTAGGAGCCGAAGAAGGACGCGACGAACAGCGAAATGCTACGGGGAGTTGTAAGTAAACTAAGATCCGTAGATATCCGAATGAGGAAACTCACTAGCAAGAAGAGCTAGTACCAGATGGTGAATACATAGCCAATCTGGAGGGAGACCCAGAGAACTGAAACATCTTAGTATCTGGAGGAAAAGAAAGCAATTAGCGATTCCCTAAGTAGAGGCGATTGAACGGGGAACAGCCCGTTACGATAAGGAGTTAAAAAATATTAATATAGTTGAACTATCTTGGAATAATAGACGAAACAAGGTGAAAGTCCTGTAGACGAAATGTTAATATCTCCAGTAACAAAGAGTAGGGCGGGGCACGTGGAATCCTGTCCGAACAAAGCGAGGACCATCTCGTAAGGCTAAATACTACCTAGTGACCGATAGTGAACCAGTACCGTGAGGGAAAGGTGAAAAGAACCCTTGGCAGGGAGTGAAAAGAACCTGAAACCGTGTACTTACAATTAGTCAAAGCCCGTTAACGGGTGATGGCGTGCCTTTTGTAGAATGAACCGGCGAGTTACGATAATTTGCAAGGTTAAGCTTTAAGGAGCGGAGCCGAAGCGAAAGCGAGTCTTAAGAGGGCGAGTTAGTAGATTGTCGTAGACCCGAAACCGAGTGATCTAGCCATGTGCAGGTTGAAGCTTGGGTAAAACCAGGTGGAGGACCGAACCAGGGTCTGTTGCAATAGACTTGGATGACGTGTGGCTAGCGGTGAAATTCCAATCGAACTCGGAAATAGCTGGTTCTCCCCGAAATAGCTTTAGGGCTAGCGTTGTAATGAAAATTTTATGGAGGTAGAGCACTGAATGTGTGATGGTCTCACCTCGAGATACTGATCTCAATTAAACTTCGAATGCCATAAAATATGTACAGCAGTCAGACTGCGAGTGATAAGGCCCGTAGTCAAAAGGGAAACAGCCCAGACCGCCAGTTAAGGTCCCGAAATCTATGCTAAGTGGGAAAGGAAGTGGAGTCGTAGAGACAACTAGGAGGTTGGCTTAGAAGCAGCCATCCTTTAAAGAGTGCGTAATAGCTCACTAGTCGAATGATTCTGCGCCGAAAATGTAACGGGGCTAAGCATAGTACCGAAGCTGCGGAATTTATAGTAATATAAATTGGTAGGGGAGCGTACTTAGTGCAGAGAAGTTAGACCGGAAGGACTAATGGAGCGCTAAGCAGTGAGAATGCCGGTGTGAGTAACGAAAAGATAGGTGAGAATCCTATCCGTCGAAAGCCTAAGGTTTCCAGGGGAAGGGTCGTCCGCCCTGGGTAAGTCGGGTCCTAAGGTGAGGCTGAAGAGCGTAGCCGATGGACAACAGGTTGAGATTCCTGTACCACCTAATTAACTGAAGGAGTGACGGAGAAGGCTAACCAGAGCTAATTAGTGGATTTTAGTTTAAGCACAAAGGTGGGCATATAGGTAAACCCGTATGCTAATAAACATTGAAGTGTGATGACGCAAGTCTGGTGAAGCCACGCTTCCAAGAAAAGTTTCTAAGGCTAATTAATTAGGTGCCCGTACCGTAAACGGACACACGTAGGCGAGGAGAGAATCCAAAGACGCGCGAGAAAACTCTTGTTAAGGAACTCTGCAAAATTACCCCGTAACTTCGGAATAAGGGGGGCTCATTAGTGATAATGAGTCGCAGATAATAGGCCCAAGCGACTGTTTACCAAAAACATAGGTCTCTGCTAAACCGCAAGGTGAAGTATAGGGGCTGACGCCTGCCCAGTGCTGGAAGGTTAAGAGGAGGAGTTAGGAGCAATCCGAAGCTTTGAATTGAAGCCCCAGTAAACGGCGGCCGTAACTATAACGGTCCTAAGGTAGCGAAATTCCTTGTCGGGTAAGTTCCGACCCGCACGAAAGGCGTAACGATTTGGGCGCTGTCTCAACTCGAGACTCGGTGAAATCATACTACCTGTGAAGATGCAGGTTACCCGCGACTAGACGGTAAGACCCCATGGAGCTTCACTGCAACTTGATATTGGTATTGGGTATTGGATGTACAGGATAGGTGGGAGACGAAGAGACCGGGACGCTAGTTTCGGAAGAGTCACCGTTGGGATACCACCCTTTTAATATTTAGTATCTAACTAGTAGTCAAAAGCGGGCTATAGAACAGTGTCAGGTGGGCAGTTTGACTGGGGCGGTCGCCTCCTAAAGAGTAACGGAGGCGCCCAAAGGTTCCCTCAGAATGGATGGAAATCATTCGTAGAGTGTAAAGGCAGAAGGGAGCTTGACTGTGAGACAAACAAGTCGAACAGGAACGAAAGTTGGGCTTAGTGAACCGGCTGTGCTGAATGGAAAGGCAGTCGATCAACGGATAAAAGCTACCCTGGGGATAACAGGCTGATCTCCCCCAAGAGTTCACATCGACGGGGAGGTTTGGCACCTCGATGTCGGCTCGTCGCATCCTGGGGCTGGAACAGGTCCCAAGGGTTGGGCTGTTCGCCCATTAAAGCGTCACGCGAGCTGGGTTCAGAACGTCGCGAGACAGTTCGGTCCCTATCTGTCGTGGGCGTAGGAAATTTGAGAGGAGCTGCTCTTAGTACGAGAGGACCAGAGTGGACGCACCGCTGGCGAACCAGTTAGTCTACCAGGGCTACAGCTGGGTAACTAAGTGCGGAAGGGATAAACGCTGAAAGCATCTAAGCATGAAGCCCCCCTCAAGATGAGATTTCCCATTAGCAATAAGTAAGACCCCTTAGAGATGATGAGGTAGATAGGTCAGGAGTGTAAGTACGGTGACGTATTGAGCTGACTGATACTAATAGGTCGAGGACTTAACCTACAAAGAAAGATAAGTACTATTCAATTTTGAAAGAAGAGTTTGGTGGTAATAGCAAAGTGGACACACCTGTTTCCATCTCGAACACAGAAGTTAAGCACTTTAACGCTGATGATAGTTGGTTATATAGCCCGCAAAAGTAGGAAATCGCCAAACTCCTTTCTATTAAATTAAAGAAAAAAAAGCATTTTAATATTTTATTAACTGTGGAGGATTAGCTCAGTTGGGAGAGCATCTGCCTTACAAGCAGAGGGTCGTAGGTTCGAGCCCTACATTCTCCACCATTGTTTGCCGGCTTAGCTCAACTGGTAGAGCAATTGACTTGTAATCAATAGGTTGCGGGTTCAAGTCCTGCAGCCGGCACCATTTGTCTCCGTAGCTCAGCAGGTAGAGCAACTGACTTTTAATCAGTGGGTCAGACGTTCGAATCGTCCCGGAGACACCATTGTAGCCTGAGTGGCGGAATAGGTAGACGCGCAGGACTTAAAATCCTGTGGTAGCAATACTGTGCGGGTTCGATTCCCGCCTTAGGCACCAATTGTATAGATTTATTTTTGTTTCGTTTTTTTGTGGGTCCTTAGCTCAGCTGGGAGAGCGCCTGTTTTGCAAGCAGGAGGTCGACGGTTCGATCCCGTTAGGATCCACCATTTTTGTATAAGTTCAAATTGAATATATAGCTGGCGGTGTAGCTTAGTTGGCTAGAGCGTACGGTTCATACCCGTAAGGTCGGGGGTTCAAATCCCTCCACCGCTACCATTGTGGACCCGTAGCTCAGTTGGTTAGAGCTACCGGCTCATAACCGGTCGGTCGTAGGTTCGAGTCCTACCGGGTCCACCAGTTTAAAACTTAATATCTTGTAAATAGTGGAGGAATACCCAAGTCCGGCTGAAGGGATCGGTCTTGAAAACCGACAGGCGTGAAAGCGCGCGCGGGTTCGAATCCTGCTTCCTCCGCCATTTAATATATCGCGGAGTAGAGCAGCTGGTAGCTCATCGGGCTCATAACCCGAAGGTCGTTGGTTCAAATCCTTCCTCCGCAACCATTGGTCTCATGGTGTAGTGGTTAACATGTCAGTCTGTCACACTGAAGATCGCGGGTTCAAGTCCCGTTGAGACCGCCATTTTTAGGCTCGGTAGCTCAGTCGGTAGAGCAAAGGACTGAAAATCCTTGTGTCGGCGGTTCGATTCCGCCTCTAGCCACCATTTAGAAATAATCATCCATACGGGTGATTTTTTCTTTCTTAAAAGGACTTTTTGTGATATTATGTAAATAGAAAAATGGAGGAAAGCGATGGCAAAAGTATATTATATTGATTTTCATACCAAATCAGGAAAAAACATGTTGCAGAAGCTTAAAAATTTAATCGAAGAAGCAGGAATAGAAAAAATAAATTTTGAAAAACGACATGTTGCAATAAAAATCCATTTTGGTGAACCAGGGAACCTTGCTTATATTCGCCCTAATTATGCAAGGGTAATTGTTGATAAAATCAAGTCTTTAGGAGGGAAACCATTTTTAACTGATTGTAATACTTTATATGTAGGACGTCGTAATGAAGGATTAAATCATTTAGAAACGGCCTATGAAAATGGATTTTCTCCCTTCTCAACAAACGCTCATGTAATTATCGGCGATGGAATTAAAGGAACTGACGATATTGAAATTCCAATTAATTTAGAATATGTGAAAAATGCGAAAATAGGTAGGGCGATTGCAGATAGCGATATCATTATTTCTATGAATCATTTTAAAGGGCACGAAAGCACAGGTTTTGGTGGAGCATTGAAAAATCTAGGCATGGGTTGTGGCTCACGAGCTGGAAAAATGGAAATGCATAGTAGTGGAAAACCACGAGTTAATGAAGTTATGTGCCGTTTTTGTAAGAAGTGTGCTGAAGTGTGTGCCCATCAAGCAATTACCTATTTAGCGACCAACAAAGCTAAAATCAATCAAGATTTATGTGTCGGTTGTGGACGTTGCATTGGAGCATGTGCTTTTAACGCTATCAAACCGATATGGAACGAATCAGAAGAAATATTGGTCAAGAAAATAGCGGAATATTCACTGGCAGTTGTGAAAGGAAAACCCAACTTCCATATTAATTTTATTATGGATGTATCTCCAAATTGTGATTGTGCAAGCTACAACGATGTGGCGATTGTTCCAAACATTGGAATTCTTGCATCATTTGACCCAGTAGCGCTAGATAAAGCCAGTGTTGATATGGTAAATGCTGCTCCAGCAGTAGAAGAAAGTTTATTGAAGCAAAAAAAATACCATCAAGACAAATTTAAAATGCTGCATCCTGATACGAAATGGGAAGAAGGATTAATCTACGGAGAAAAAATAGGTCTTGGGGAAAGAAAATACGAATTAATTAAAGTGAAATAGAAAGGGAAGAAAAATGAAAAAATGGCAAGAAATAGAACAATTTTTAAAATTGATTCATCAAGATCATATTGAAAACCAAAAATACTATATGTTTGGTTATCAAGAAGAATATAAAAAAATGGAAGTAGTTAATTTAGGATATATTCCTTTTTATGATGGAAAAGAAACGATAAGAGATATTGATATTTTGCCGGATTTATATAAAAAGAACCGTCCTTCGATTTTAAAAAAATGCACAAAATATATTTGCATTCATGATACTGCAAGCGGGGCTCCGACAGCTGATGGTAAAGCACATAAACGTTGGTTAATGAACATGGCAAATGATAAAGAAAATCAAAATTCGGTTTCTTGGCATTTTACTGTTGATGAAGGAGGCATCTTTCAACATTTACCAACTGATGAAGTGGCGCATCACGCCGGAGATGGTTACCGTGAATGGGGAAACACTTATTTCAATACAACATATAATCGTACTTGTATTACGGGAGGCAATTTAAATAGTGTGGGGATAGAAACTTGTGTTAATTTTGGTTCTGATTATACTAGGACAATGAGAAACACGGCAAAACTAGTTGCGGAATTGATGATAGAATTTGACTTGACTATTGATGCTATTAAACAACACAATGACTTTTCAGGAAAAGATTGTCCGATGACCATGAGACATGCAAATCGTTGGCAAGAATTCTTACATTTGGTAAAAATTGAACACCTTGGAAAAACAAGATTTAATGATGTAGTATTCAATTGGAAAAGTTTAACACCAGAGATTATCGATAATACAGGGAAAATCATTAATCATATAAACAATGGACAAGTTGATTATGAAGTAGAGGTTGAATATAACAATGAAAAAAGAAAATATCAGTTTACAGGATATTTGAACCATTTATCATAGGAAGAGAAAATCTTCCTTTTTTTGTTTTAAAAATAAAGTAGATATGATAAAATTGTTGTGAGGAAATACTATGAACAAGAAAATTTTATTTTTTACTTTATTAATCTTTTGCATCATTTTATACGGGTGCAATAAACAACATAATCTCAATGAAAATCCTATTGAAGAAGAACCTTTTGAAGAAAATCCAGTAGAAGTGACAATGGATGAAGTAAAAACGTGGTTAATTGACCAATATAATCATTATCGAGTAACATCAAATATAGTTTTTCCCACTACAGATGATAGTGGACAGGCAAAGATTGAAACTATATCTTTTGAACGAAAATACTTAACAAATCAAGGGGAGTTTACGGCGCCGATGTTTGATTTGGAAGCGGAAGTTATGTTTATCATCGATATGGAAGAAGAAACAGATGATGTTATTGTTACGCTTATTCTTCAAGGTTATGGTGATGAGTTTGATGAAACGATGGTATGGTTGGAAGACATAATTCCCCAAAAAATATTAGAAGATTTTACCTTCCCTGAAAAGCATACACAAACGGGAGCTAATCTTACTTGGCATAGTTCTAATGAAGAAGCAATTACTTCTAAAGGAAAAGTAACAAGAAATACAGATCAAGATAAAGGTGTGTTACTAAGTTGTGAGATAGAAATCGATGGAGAAGTGAAATTATTTACGAAGTACGTATATGTTTTAGGCAGGACAGACAAAGAAAAAATAGAAATCGTAAAGAAATGGCTTGATGAAAGATATGCTATTGGTTATATTGATGAAAACACAGAGTTTGTTACTACTGATGAAGTATATCAGTCTAAAATTATTTGGACTTCTCAAAATGAAAGCATCGTTACAAAAAAATTAGAATATATTCAACCGCTTTATGATACAAAAATTGGCTTTAGTGTAGCGATTGGAATTGGTGCAAGCTCAACAAGTTTCAATTATATTTTTCATGTTAAGGGAAAAGAATATGAAGATATGTGGAGTAAAATAGAAGATTTTCTTGATAAAATCAATTTATCACAAATTAAAACACAAAAGTTTTACTTGTATGGATATGAAGTAGGATATCAAACCGTACCTAGTGAAAATATCGGCTATCTTCCCTTTTATGATGAAAAAGAAATGGAGATCATTCAATCTATTTTACCGGACAACAGTTCACTAAAACCAAACAGGATGAGAAGTGCAACTAAATATATTGTAATTCATAACACTGGCATGGCCCATCCAACAGCAACAGCAAAAGGGTTGGATGAATACATCCATTCAACTACGAGAGTAGCTTCTTGGCATTTTTCGATTGATGATAAAGAGACTTACCAACAATTGAAATTAGGTGAAGTAGGATGGCACGCTGGCGAAAGCAATGGAAATAATTACGGAATAGGAATCGAATCTTGTGTATATCAAGGGGTAGATTTCAACATGGTTATGCGTCGATTGGCAAAATTATCAGCGAAACTGCTAATATTATATAATCTAGACTTGACAGATATGAAACAACATTATGATTTTTCAGGTAAGGATTGTCCACAAGTCATTAGGCACGCGGGTCGTTGGAGCGAATTATTATACTTAATTCAATTGGAATATTTTGCCCAAACAGAACTTCAGGGAGTGGAATTTGTCTGGAAAAGCTTAACGCCAGAAATTATGGATGATGAAGGAAGAGTTATATCGCATCCTGGTAAAGAAGTAGCACTAGATTATCAAGTTACGGTTACTTTTGCTGGCAAAACAAAGGTTTTTACCTATACCTCTACATTACAGGAAAGAGCGAAATAATGAAAACGAAGGAAACGTCATAAAAAAATGCGTTTCCTTTTTATTTTTTGAAAACTTCCTTGGTTATTTAAATCTTTTATGTTATAATTTACAAGGATTGAAATTAAGGAGAAGTCAAAATGGAAAAATGGAAAAAGATTGAAGCCTTTCTCAAAAAAATCAATTTAAAAGAAATCAAAAATCAGAATTATTTCTTATATGGCTATGAAGAAGGTTATGAAAAAGTTCCCAGTGAAAATTTAGGGTATTTACCTTTTTATAATAGTTCAGAAATGGAAATAAAGAAAAGTTTTTTACCCGATGATAGTAAATTAAAACCTAATACCAAACGAAAAGAAACAAAATATATTACCATTCATAATACAGGGATGGCTCATCCATCAGCGACGGCAAAAGGGTTAGATGAGTATATTCACACAACAACGAGAGTGGCTTCTTGGCATTTTTCGATTGATGATAAGGAAACTTATCAACATTTAGATTTAGATGAAGTCGGCTGGCATGCCGGTGATGGTAGTCATACATGGGAAGAAAAATATTTCAATAAAACATACAATAAAGAATGCATTGGTGGTGGCAATCAAAACAGTGTAGGAATCGAATCTTGTGTATATCAAGGGGTAGATTTCAACATGGTTATGCGTCGATTGGCGAAATTAACCGCATCACTACTAATCAAATACCAGTTAACGATAGAAGATGTAAAACAGCATTATGATTTTTCAGGGAAAAATTGCCCGCAGGTTATCAGAGAAGCAAATCGTTGGGAGGAATTTTTGTTCCTCGTTGAGTTGGAGTTGTTTGCTCAAAAAGAATTAGAGGATGTAATATTTCATTGGCAGAGCTTATCTCCTGAAATCATGGATGATGAAGGTAAAGTTTTTTATCACCCAGGAAAAGAAACAACGATCGCTTATCAAGTTGAAGTTGAATACAATAAAACTAAAAAAACATATTCTTTTACATCGCAATTGCTAGCAAAAAAATAAAGGAGAATGTATGAAAAAAATAATTGTTACCGTGATTTGTCTATTTGCATGTGTTATTCTTGTTGGCTGTAAACCAGAGCTAGAAAATGACGAAAGCCTACCCTTTGATGAAATAATCAAATGGCTAGATGATCAATACCAAAACAAGGAAGTAAATGAAAACATAAGTTTACCAAGTAAATATCAAACAGCAACATTTCAATGGACAAGTAATAATAACGAAGTGCTTTCTAATACTGGTGAAGTTAATGCACTTGAGACAGACGTTGATGTTGTTTTAGAATGCGAAATAAAAATTAATGAAGAGATAAAAAAACACAAAATTACCGTGACGGTAGTAGGCAAAATTGATGAAATGGCTCGTATCACTGAATGGGTGGCAGCTTATTTTACAACATTTGATAGTAACAATTTTGTTTTGCCAAGTAAACATCCAGATTATGATTGCATAATCACTTGGGAGTCTTCAAATCCAAATATACTGAGTGTCGATGGTAAAGTAAATAAACCTTTCGGTAAAGATGAAGATATTAAATTAAGTTGCACGATAACTTATCAAGAAAAAATAGAGCAACTTAGTTTTAATGTGATAGTTACTCAAGTTGTTTCTGGGGAAGAAATAGCTGAAGTTTCTCGTTGGCTGATGGCTAATTATAAAGATATTATTGTCGATAAAGATATTGTTCTACCAACAGAACATCCTACTATTCCAGCAACACTGACATGGATGAGTTTTTATGAAGAGATTATCGATAATGATGGTCACTTTACTGCTCCTATTCTCGATCAAGAAATAGAATTTTTATGTGTTGTTTCTTTCAATGGAAAAAAACAAGATGTGTTTGTAGAGATGGTGGCAAAAGGAAGCGGGACTGTACTGGATGCAATTAAAGAATGGGTAAGGAAGCAAATTGGTTCTCCAATAGTGTATAATTTTCGTTTCCCAACAGAGTATCCAAAATATCATGCGACCTTTACTTGGTCTTCTGGGAATGAACAAATCATTTCTAACAATGGTGAAGTAATCCGTCCATTAGAAGGAGATGCCGTTGTTAATCTGACTTGTTTTATTACTTATGAGGGAAAAACAGAAAGCTATACATTTGAAGTTGTTGTTTTAGAACTCGCCGCTCGCGATAAATGTACAGAAACTAAAAAATGGCTTGATGAAACATTTCTTGGTTTTACTAAAATTGAAGGGGATTTAAATTTACCAACGGAATATAGTCCAATGCAAGCTACGATTAAATGGTCTTCTAATTTTAGTAATATTGTTGACTCAACGGGAAAATTCACGCAACCTATTTCCGGAACAAATATTTCCTTGATAGCAGCAATTACCATTGGAACTTACACCATGGAAGTTGTTTATAATTATGAGGTAGCAGGTTTTAGTTATACCAATAAATGGGAAGCCGTGGAAACTTTCTTGAATTCAATTAATTATAAAGAAATAAAAACACAACATTATCAAACTTTTGGAAATCGAACATTAAATGTTATCAATTATGGATATTTACCATTTTACAATCATAACAATTCAGTGATTGATATGAAAATATTACCTTACACTTATGGAAAACAAAGAACGGGAATTGTTAAAAATAGCACACAATATATTGTTGTCCACGATACCGGAAACAACAATAAAAATGCTACAGCGGAAATGCATTGGAGTTATATCAACAACTTAAACAACAACCCTAATTCATCTTCAATATCATGGCATTTCACCGTTGATGAAGATAGTATTATTCAAAATCTTCCTTTAGATGAGGTGGCATGGCATGCAGGAGATGGAACTCGTGAGTATGGTACTACCTACTTTAATACGACTTATCAAAAAACCAGTATTACTGGCGGAAATAAAAATGGTATTGGTATTGAAACGTGCGTAGATGAAGGTTCAGAGTACAATAACACGATGAGAAACACAGCAAAATTGGTTGCTGAATTATTGCTTCAATATAATTTAGGATTTGATCGAATCAAACAACATAATGATTTTTCAGGAAAAGATTGTCCGATGACCATGAGACACGCAAATCGTTGGGATGAGTTCTTATTCTTGGTAGAATTAGAATACTTTGCGAAAGTTAATTTAATTGGAGTGACATTTGAATGGACGAGTCTTACACCGGCAATCTTAAATAATCGCGGAGAAATTATTGCGAAAACTGGCGATGAGCATCAGGTAGATTATCAAGTTGCAGTAACTTATGATAATGTAACTAAAATATACACTTTCTCATCAAAAGTAATGAAATTGAAATAGTGAAAAAAGTATAAAAAGATGTTTATTTTAAAAGTAAAAGATGTTAGAATATATAATAGCGAAAAAAGGAGTGAAAAATATGGCAGTTAAGTTTGTTTTAAAAGAGGAACTGGTTAAAGAGCTAAAAGAAAGAATAGCGGAGCACAAGAAAAAACCGGGTCCATTAATGCCAACTTTACATGATGCTCAAAGAATATTTGGTTGTATTCCTTTGCAATTACAAAAAATTATTGCTGAAGAATTGGACGAAAGCGTTGCGAAAATTAATGGAGTAGTAACATTTTATTCTCATTTTTCAATTGAGCCTAAAGGAAAGCATAGAATAAGTGTATGCCTTGGGACAGCTTGTTATGTGCGTGGTTCACAAGCAATATTGGATGCAATGTCTGAAGTTTTGAAGATCAAACCAGGAGAAACAAGCGAAGATGGTATGTACACACTAGAAGCTACTCGTTGTATTGGTGCATGTGGGTTAGCTCCAGTATTTACTATTGATGATCATGTTTATGGTAGTTCGAATCCAACCATAGCGAGAGAAGCATTAAAAAAATTGGAAAAATAAAATGAAATTAAAAAAACTTGTTAATATATTAGATGCTACAGTTTATACTGCGAAAACATACAAACCCAACAAGGAAGTTGCTTTCGCTTTTAGTTGTGATTTGATGAGTGATGCATTAATGATGTTGAGAAATGTACCTTTGGAATTTTGTGAAAAGGGAATCTTATCAACAGGATTAGTAACGATTCAAGGAGTTAGAACAGCAGAAATGCTAGATGTAAAGGTTATTTTACTAGTGAGAGGTAAAAAACCAACTGATCAAGTTATTCAAATTGCTGAAGAAAAGGATATCATCATGCTTGGGACTGCTTATACTATGTTTTCTTCAAATGGGAAAATGTATGAGGCAGGTATAAAAGGTATCAGTGAAATATAATGATATATACATTTGAAATATTACCGATGAATTTAGAACAAGCGGGATATATTTCTAGCTTTATTAAAAAACTTTTGGTTGATAACAAAATATCAAAAATGGTTATCAGAAGAGTTTCTATAGCAACATATGAAGCAGAAATAAATGTTGTTATTCATTCTTATGGTGGTAAGTGTGTAGTAGATTATAATGAAAAGCAATTAAAAATAGTTTTTTCTGATACAGGTCCAGGAATAAAAAATATTGAATCAGCTATGACAGAAGGATTCTCAACAGCCTCAACTTATGCCCGCGAAAATGGTTTCGGTGCAGGAATGGGATTACCCAATATTCGCAATTCGTGTGATGAGTTTGATATTCAATCAAGTGATAAAGGAACGATAGTAACTATTATTTTTAATTTGTAGGTGGTTCATGAAAGTTATGGATTTGTTGAAAATAGATAAGATTAGGTGTGTGACTCCTGAGGTTTCCTTAGACAAACCCATTGTTAATCTGTATTCATCAGACCTGCTAAGTTGGGTAATGGGACATGTAAGAGAAGAGAACACCGTCTTACTAACGGTACTAAATAGTATTAATATTATTGCTGTTGCCGTGTTACTAGATTTATCAGCAGTGATATTTTGTGATGGTGTTATGCCATCAGAAGATGTGATTGCTAAAGCAAAAGAGGAAAATATACCTCTATTTACTACAGATATCTCTAGTGCTCAAGCAGTAAAGGTGATTGTCAGATATGAAAGTCTTTTATGATATTCATATCCATTCTACACTTTCAGCTTGTGGCGATGAACTCCAAACACCTAATAATATTTTAAATATGGCCATGTTGAAAAAACTGGATATGATTGCTATCACTGATCATAACACATTAAAACATCTGCCATCTTTTGCAAAAATAATAGATAGCTATGATTTCTTGTTTTTGTTTGGTTGTGAAGTAACGGTAAAGGAAGGTTTTCATGTACTAACTTATTTTGAAAATCTCGAAACAGCGATGGAATTTGACCAGATTTTAGAAAAGAAAAACACGAAAGAAACTCATGATGCTGAAAAGTATGGAAAACAAATGATTTATGATGAATACGATATGCCGATACAGGAAATTGATTATCATCTAAATTATCCACTAGATATTACTTTTTTAGAATTAATAACCATTGTTAAAAAGCTAGAAGGAATTGTTATTCCTGCCCATATTGATCGTCGTGGTAGTGGAATACTTGATAAATATCAGAACTTAGAACTATTTGATATTGATGGTATCGAAATATGCGACACGGAAAATAAAGAACGACTATTAAAAGAAAATAAAAGTTTAAGAAAAATACCGAAGGTGTATAATTCAGATGCTCATTCATTAGATATGATAAACGAAAGAATCCATTATTTGGAACTGGAAGAATTAACCTTTCAAGGGTTCAAGAAATATTTGGTGGGCCAGCATGAATGAATTATCGCTTTATTTATTGGATATTGTTCAAAACTCTATCAAAGCAGATAGTAAAAATATAATAATCAATATTACAGAGGACACAAAAGAAGATTTGCTAAGCATTGAGGTCATTGATGATGGCAAAGGAATGAGTGAAGAAACATTAAAAAAGGTTACGGATCCCTTCTTTACTAGTAGATCAACTAGGCGTGTAGGCTTAGGGATTCCCATATTCAAAGAATTATGTGAAACTTGTTTGGGAAGTTTCCAGATTAAATCACAAGAAAAAAAAGGAACGAGATTAATCGGGACATTGAAACACAGTAATATTGATCGACCTCCGATGGGGAATATCGTCGATACAATTTATACTTTAATAATAAATGATGAAGAAGTAGAGATTCTTTACAATCATTCATTTAACGACAAAAAATTTACATTGAATACAAAAGAACTTAAACAAATCCTTGATGGGATTTCCTTCAAACAAATGGATGTCATGATATGGATAAAGGACTATATAAAAGAAGGTTTGCGGTTTATTAAAGAGGAGGAACTATGAAATCTTTAGAAGACTTAAAGAAAATTAGAGAAGCAGCTGCACAAAAAATGAGTATGCGAGAACAAAAAGACGGATACCGAGTAGTAGTTGGTATGGCAACATGTGGGATAACGGCGGGCGCAAGACCGGTACTTAATGCATTAGTTGAAGAAGTTTCTAAACGAAACTTATTAAATGTTACAGTTACACAAGTGGGCTGTATGGGACAATGTGCTCTAGAACCAATCGTTGAAGTTTATGACAAAGCCGGCGAAAGAACCACATATTGTCGAGTAAAAGAAAAAGATGCACAAAGAATAATTACAGAACATGTTATTGGTGGAAAAGTTGTTGATGACTTGCTGATAACAAAGTTCTTGAAGTAGGAGGGGAATATGGCAATTAGGGCGCAAGTAGTCGTTTGTGGTGGAACAGGATGCATGTCTTCAAGGTCTGAACACATCAAAAACGAATTTGTTGAAAGAATTAAAGAATTGGGGCTTCAGAACGAAGTTTCTGTTTTCATGAGTGGCTGTTTTGGTCTTTGTGAAAAAGGGCCAGTAGTTGTTGTATATCCTGATATGACTTTCTATTCTCATGTTAAAGTTGAGGATGTTGAAGAAATTTGTAAAGAACACCTTCTAAAAGGAAGAATCGTTGCCCATAAAGCATATACAGAGATGACTCCTGAAGATGAAAATAAAATAAAGAAATTCCAAGAAATGACTTTCTATGCAAAACAAGAAAGAATAGCTTTGCGAAATTGCGGTATTATCAATCCATTTGATATTAATGAATATATTGCTCGTGATGGTTATATGGCTTTAGGTAAAGTCTTAACAGAGATGACGCCGGATGAAGTAATTGATTTCATTACTAAAGCAGGATTGAGAGGGCGTGGCGGTGCCGGCTTCCCAACAGGTCTGAAATGGAAATTAGCATCAAAACATCGTGGTAAAGAACAAATGTATATCATTTGTAATGCTGATGAGGGAGATCCAGGTGCTTTCATGGATAGAGCAGTTTTAGAAGGAGATCCACATACCGTAATTGAAGCTATGGTTATTGGCGGTTATGCAATCGGTGCTAATCAAGGATATATTTATATTCGTGCTGAATATCCATTAGCTGTAGAAAGACTTAACCATGCAATCAAACAAGCTTATGAAAATGGCTTGTTAGGAAAAAATATATTTGGCAGTGATTTTTCGTTTGACCTAGAAGTAAGATTAGGTGCTGGTGCTTTCGTTTGCGGCGAAGAAACTGCGTTAATGGCTTCTATTGAAGGCGAAAGAGGAATGCCTCGTAATAAACCACCATTTCCAGCAGATAAAGGATTATGGGGGAAACCAACGATTATCAACAATGTTGAAACCTATGCTAATATTCCTCAAATTATTCTTAAAGGTATTGAATGGTTTCAATCAATTGGAACTGAAAAATCTAAGGGAACAAAAGTATTTGCTTTAGGTGGAAAAATCAACAATACAGGTTTACTGGAAATTCCAATGGGAACGACATTACGCGATGTTATTTATAATATCGGTGGGGGTATTCCTAAAGGAAAAGCTTTTAAAGCGGTTCAAACAGGAGGACCATCAGGTGGATGCTTAACATATCGAGATCTTGATGCTGCTATCGACTATGAAACATTAGTTTCTTTAGGCTCAATGATGGGCAGTGGAGGAATGATTGTTATGGATGAAGACAACTGTATGGTTGACGTGGCGAGATTCTTCCTAGAATTTACTGTTGATGAATCTTGTGGTAAATGCACTCCTTGTCGTGAAGGAACAAGAAGAATGTTGGAAATCTTAGAAAAGATTACTGGTGGAAAAGGAACATTGGAAGACATTGATGAACTTGAAACTTTGGCTAATTCTATCAAAGACTCTGCTCTTTGTGGATTAGGACAAACGGCACCAAACCCTATTCTTTCAACATTAAAGAATTTCAAAGAAGAATATATTGCCCATGTTGTTGATAAAAAATGTCCTGCAGGAGTTTGTAAAGCTTTAATCAAATACTACATTACAGATAAATGTATCGGTTGTGGTAAATGTAAACGCGGATGTCCGGTTGCAGCAATTACAGGTAATATTAAAGAAATGCACAAGATTGATACAAGTGTTTGTATTAAATGTGGTGCATGTAAGGTAGCTTGCCCAGTAGGCGCTATTATTACTGCATAGGAGGGAATCATTATGAGTGAACTAATTAAAGTAACAATAAATAATAAAGTTGTAGAAGTTCCAGGCGATTACACTGTCATGGACGCTGCTTATGTTGCTGGTATTGATATTCCACGTCTTTGCTTCTTAAAAGATATTAATGAAACATCAGCTTGCCGTGTTTGTGTTGTTGAAATTGAAGGAATTAGAACATTAAAAAATTCTTGTACAGTTAAGGTTAAAGATTGTTTAGCTCGAGGAGCTAACTCTATCGTAGTAAAAACAAATACAGAAAGAGTTAAGAAAACAGTTAAAAATAACTTAGAATTAATCGCTGCAAATCATAGATTTGAATGTTGGCGCTGTCCAAGAGAACATAATTGTGAATTATTACATTTGTTAAGAAAATATAATATTCCAAATACGATTGGTGAAAACAATGCTTTTGCTAAAAAAGAACCAATTTTCAACATTACTGATTCTATCGTTTTAGATAGTTCTAAATGTATTCTTTGTGGCAGATGTATTTCTGCTTGTGAAAAATTAGCGGGCACAAAGGTTCTTGATTTCAATAAACGAGGATTTGAAACATTTGTAGGGCCAGCATTAAACCATAATATGGAAGATTCTGGTTGTATTTTCTGTGGTAAGTGTATCCAAGCATGCCCAGTAGGCGCAATTAGAGAAAAAGATGATGTTGACGTTGTTATTGATTTGCTTGAAAAGAAAGAATATTATGTAATTGCTCAAACGGCTCCATCTGTAAGAGCAGCTTTAGGAGAAGAATTTGGTTATCCAATCGGAACTAATGTAGAAGGCAAAATGTACAAAGCTCTTCAAGAATTAGGGTTTGATGATGTAACGGATACTAACTTTGCTGCCGATGTTACCATTATGGAAGAAGGAACAGAGTTAATCGGTCGTCTTAATAAATTCCTTGCTGGTGAGAAAGTGGCATTACCATTGATTACTTCTTGTTCACCAGGTTGGATTAGATATATCGAAACATACTATCCACAATATTTGGATCATTTATCGAGTTGTAAATCACCGCAACAAATGCAAGGTGCATTGATTAAACATTATTATGCAGATAAAATCGGCGTTGATAAGAACAAAATTAAAGTCGTTTCTATTATGCCTTGCATTGCGAAGAAATTTGAAGCTCGTCGTCCAGAAATGGAAGTAGATGGTCTTAGAGATGTAGATTATGTATTAACTACTCGTGAATTAGCTCGATTAATCAAACGTCAAGACATCGATTTCAATAATCTTCCTGATGCAGCTATTGAGAGTCCATTCGGCAAATATACAGGTGCAGGAGCTATTTTTGGTGCAACCGGTGGTGTTATGGAAGCTGCTTTAAGAACGGTGAAAGAACTTCTTGAAAAGAAAGATATGAAAAATCTTGTAATCAGTGAAGTAAGAGGAACTGAAGACGGAATAAAAGAAGCTACATTAAATATCAATGGCCTAGATTTGAACTTTGCTGTTGTTCATGGAACGGTTAATGTACCAGAAATGTTCGAAAGAATTAATAAAGGAGAAAAGAAATATGCCTTTATTGAAGTAATGGGTTGTACAGGTGGCTGTGTAAATGGTGGCGGACAACCGGTTATCAGTGCGAAAGTTCAAGATAGAATTGATGTTCGTAAAGAACGCGCAAAAGCAATCTATGGAATTGATGATACAGCGAAACTTCGTGAATCACATAAGAACCCAGAAGTTATTAAATTATACGAAGAGTTCTTGAAAGAACCATGTGGACATGTTTCTCATAAATTGTTGCATACGCACTATGTAAAAAGAGAAAAGTATTCTCAAGAATAAAAAATAGGCATCTTTATCAAGATGCCTGTTTTTAAATTTTGAATGATTGTGTTAAAAAAATTGGTTTTATGAAGTATGAAGATAAGATAATGAATACCGATAACTTAAAGATTAAACGGAAACTATTGAACAAAAATATAATTAATTGCAAAAAAGTTCAACAGGAGGTTTAAATGAGAATAAATAGAGATAAATATTTGACAGAATTAATATCTAAAAAAACACTTCTTTAATCAAAATTGTTACAGGCATTGGAAGATGTGGGAAATCTTATTTGCTAAAAGAAATATATTATGATTATCTTTTATCTGTTGAGCTAAAAAAAGAAAATATTATTGTCATATCATTAGACACAATTGAAAATGAAAATCCTTTCCTTTCAAGGTAAAACTAGGCTTCAACGACAGGAGTTGAACTCTATTGGGTTAAATTACGAAGACATCTTTACGAAGATATCTTTTCTGGGGTAGTTAATTATTGATGACACTTATTAATTAATTTGTGCTCTGCTCGAAAAACTCTTGATTTTTTTTAGTTTTTCGAGCAGAATTTACTTGAGGGGTAAATATATGATAAAAAGAGACTATTATTTAAATAAACTTATATCTTATAAGGATAAAGATTTGATTAAGGTGATTACTGGTATTAAAAGGGTAGGCAAATCTTTTTTACTTTTCAATTTGTATTACGATTATTTAATTAAATTAGGAATTGAAAAGTCTAATATTATAAAAATTAATCTTGAATCGGATAAAATGAAATTTTTAAGAAATCCAGCGGAATTATCTGAGTATGTTAATTCTAAAATCAATAATAATGAAAAATATTATTTGTTCATTGATGAAATTCAATATGTTAATGATTTTGAAGATGTTGTTAATGGGTTAAGAGTTGATCTTAATGTTGATATTTATTTGACAGGTTCTAATTCAAAACTGCTTTCTAGTGATATCAATACTAAATTAAGAGGAAGAAGTATTGAAATAAAAGTATATCCATTATCTTTTATTGAATATCACAATTATTATAAAAGAGATATTTATGATGATTTCAATGAATATCTTTTATATGGAGGATTACCATATTTAATAAATGAAGATGATAGTAATGGAAAAATAGAATATCTAAATATGATTAATGAAACTGTAGTTATAAAAGATATAGTAGAAAGACATAATATTAGAAATCCTCATATTTTTAATGCTGTATATGATTTTTTATGTTCAAATATTGGCTCATATGTAAGTGCTAATAAAATAGCCAACACATTAAAAAGCAATGGTTATAAAACTATAACTAGTGATACTGTCGGTAATTATTTAGAGTTTTTAACTAATGCTTATTTGTTTTATAAGGTAAACAGGTTTGATGTTAAGGGTAAAGCGTATTTAAAAACTCAAAATAAGTATTATGTATCAGATATTGGAATGAGAAATGCAAAGACTAATTTTAGACAATTAGAAATAACCCATACATTAGAAAACATAGTTTATTTAGAATTTTTAAGAAGAGGTTATATTGTTGATATTGGTAAAAATTATAATAATGAAATTGATTTTATCGCTAAAAAAATCAGGATACTTACTATATTCAAGTTAGCTATACAATAAATGATCCTAATGTAAAAGAGCGTGAACTTAACGCTTTTAAAAATTTAGCTGACGGATATAAGAAAATTGTTTTGACAATGGATAGAGACCCATATATTCATTTAGAAAATGGATATAAAAAAGTTAATATAATTGATTTTTTATTAAAAGAAAATATATTAGGATTAATATAAACGGAAAAGGTCATATTAATTATAAATGTGTTTTTAGCTTTCTTGTTTCTAGGTGGTTGCGATGTTTCAAGTAATGATGATATAGTGAATGAATGTTATTCTAAACTAATAGAAGCGTTAAATAGTAATGACCTAACAAAAATAGAAAGTCTTTTTGCTAAAAACATAGTAAACAACATCAATGATTTTGAAAATCAAACTATTAGACTATTAGATTATTATCAAGGTGAAAGTGTTTCATATAAGAAATATTCTATCGGGATAATGGAAGACAAAGATAAAAATATATATGCAAAATATTTTAATATGTCACTAGATATAACTACTACAGAAGAAATATATCGGATTGCAACAATCTGGTATGTAGATGATACGAACGATAATAACAATATAGGTATTTGGTCGCTATATATAATAAAGTTTTCTAATGATCTATATCCAGAAAAAGCATATGGTGGTGACGGATTATGGACAAATGGTATTCATATAGGTAAAAATTAACCAGTTGGGATTTTTGGAATTTTAAGTCTGTTCCATTAATGTCAATAATGGCTCTAAAAACAAAACCGAGAACAAATCCTCGGTTTTTTATTTGTTTATTGTGATGTATTTCCCATTAATATCAATCATTTTTAGATCTTTTAATTCAATTAAAGCACGAGAAAGAGAAGGTCGAGGAATATTTAGATATTCCGCTAAACGTTCTTTATTTTTTATATACACAACATTGGTTTTACTCTTCTTTACAAGTGTTTCAAAATAAAACATGATTGATTCTTTAATTGATTTTTGAGATAAAATTTTGACGCGTTCTTGAATCTTTAAAACAGAGTTTGCTGTAATATTTAAAAAATTAGCAAGAATTTGTTGATCTTTTGAGAATAATTTTAAAAGATTATGGCGTTTAATTATGATAATAGTTGAATTTGTTAAACTTACTACATTGCCGAGATAGACAGGCCGATTAGAAAAAACTAAAAAATGACCAAATAAATCATCTTTTTCTATATGAGCAATAGAATATTGATTTTCATAATAAGTGTAGGTATAGATGGAAATAGAACCTTGAATCACCAGTGAAACTTCATGACATGCTTCACCCTCATCATGGATGATTTCATCTTTTTTAAATGACTTAATAGTAATATAGGGATCGCAATCAATTACGTGTCCTTGTAACAATGGATGTGTGTAAATGTTCATAAGACGCCTTTCTGTAACATATGTTACGAAAATAATTATAATATAATAGTATAATTAAGTCAATAAAGATAAGAAAGAATGGTGTAAATGATGAGAAAAGTTTTTTTATTACTATTAGTTATTTTAAGTAGTGTTTTTTTAGGAGGTTGTAGTGCTAAAATCAACAATGAAATAAAAGTTATTTTGCCGAGTGGAACGCCTTTAATTGCGGTTGGAGGGTTACTAGAAGAAGAGAATGTCGACTATACAGTGGTTAGTGGAGCAGATTTATTAACAACAGCAATGATTTCAAAATCGCATGATATTGTAATTGCGCCATTAACCTTAGGAATGAAGCTTTTTATGAATGAGTCTTCATCTTATAAAGTCTATGCGATAATTACCTTTGGAAACACCTATCTTGTTAGTAGAAAAACAACAGCTTTGAATAGTATGGCAGATGTTAATCAACAAGACATTATGGCGTTTGGTCAAAATAACACTCCTGATATTATTCTAAAAGCGGCGTTAGAGGATAACAAATATCAAGCAAATATTACCTATCAAGCAGGAGTTAATGATATCGTTCCGTTCTTTGTTTGTGGGGATGGTAATTGTGAGAAAGCGCCTAAATATATTTTATCAGCAGAACCAACGATTACAACATTAGAATTAAAATACGGATTAGAACTCAATATTCTTAATTTGCAAGATGTTATGGGAGAAGATCATGAAAAGATTCCTCAAGCGGCGCTATTTATCAATCCTGACTCTCCTTATTTAAAAGATATTGAGATATTCATGAAAAAATTGGAAAAGAATGTCAATGAAATGAATAATAAGACTAATGCCTATGTAGATAAAATTATTGGCTTCCATGATTTTTTCCAAAAAACAGGTGCTGATGTATTAAAAAGAAGTATACCAAGAAGCAATATAAATTTCTTGCTTGCGGAAGAGAATAAAGAAATTGTTGTAGCTTATTGTAATTTGTTGAATAAATATAACAATAAGATTCTAGGAGGCAGCGTTGTGGATGAAGAAATTTATTACAAAAATTAATTTTTGGTTGTTTGGAGGAATCTTATTTATCCTATTAGTCTGGTTTTTTGCCTCAAGAATAGTCGATAATTCAATTGTGATTCCGAAAATATCAGAGGTTTTACAAGCCTTAGGATCATTATTACAGACGAAACAGACCTATGTTGTTATTTTTAATACGATTTCTAGATTGATTCTGACTGTGAGCATTTCATTTGTTCTGGCACTATTTTGTAGTATTCTTGCCGGGTCAATTACAAGAGTAAAAGATTTTTTAAAACCTATTATGACTCTGATGAGAACAACTCCGGTAGCAGCCGTTATTATTATTTTACTAATGATATTTGGAAATATCAAAAGCTCTTATATCATTACTAGTCTGGTGATTTTACCAATTATGTATGAAGGAATTTTAGTAAGTTTTGAAAATATTGATCAAGGTATCATTGATGAAGTGAAAATGTTGAGCAATCTAAATTTTAGGGTAGTAAAAGAAGTTTATTTACCTATCGTTACTCCTCAAATTTTAAGCACATTAGTAGCGACAATTGGATTGGGATTAAAAGTAATGGTTATGTCAGAATTTATTGCACAACCTAATAATACAATTGGATATGTTATGCTTCAGGAAAAAAATTTTTTAGAAATGGATTATGTTTTTGCGTGGACAATTATCTTAGTCGTGTTTGTTTTACTTGTTGAGGAATTGCTTAAAATCATAAAAACAAAGTTATAATAAGTTAGATGTGAAAAACATCTAACTTTTTTAAGATAGGATTAAGTTAAGAAGAGTAGAATGTTGGAATAGAAAAAGGATATCCTTGTTTTTTTGTTCGGTAAATGGTAAAATAATCTACAGATTAGGAGAATTTCATATGAGAATATCCAAAACACAATTTAAAAAATATACCAAATGCCATCGATATTATCCGCTAGATCAAATTAATCTAAAAAAATTAGAAAGCAATATTGAAGGATATGATGAAGAGGATATTATTGATATTCTAAGTTCTATGTTTGATGTTGAAACGGGAGAAGAACTATTAGAGATTGATGAAAAGACAGAAGCTTTGTTAGAGTTTTATAAAGATGTTGAGAAGGAAGCTTTGAAGCAAGCAACCAAAACATTTGGTGTGCCATTTACCTATGTAGAATCAACCAAACAGCAAAAGCAATTTTCTTTTACAGATGAAAAAGGTCATGAATATTATAGTTATTTGGATGGCTATGCTGAAACTGAAGAAGAGGCAATTGTTATAGAAGTTAAAGCAACAACAACAGCAAAGTTTAGAGAACTAGGCTATACAAAAAAAGAAGTATTTACCAGTTTGTTTATTGACCAAGAAGGAATATTAAAAACTAGGAGTGATTTTTCAAAAAGCGAGAAATTGCAAACTGCTTATCAAAAATTGTTCAATCGTTATCATGATATTGGTAAGTATGTTTTTGATCTCGCTGTTGAAAGATATATTATTGAGCATAGTGCAAATTATAACAAAAGCAAAAAGCATAAATATTATTTGGCCATTTTGAATAATCAGTATATTTTTGATGGCGAATATATCAACAATGAACCGAATTATCGTCAAATCAACGGGCAAAATTTAATTTGCTTTGTTGACTTAACCGAAATAACAGAACAATATTTACCAAAAATTGAAAAAAATAAAGAGGAACTTGTTGATTATATTGAAAAGAACCAACTAGAACCACTTGAAATATATCCTGGCTGTGAAATGACAAAATCAAATAAGTGTTATTATTTTCCGGTGTGTTGGAAAAAACTAAAAGAAAAAGGCTCTATTTTAGAAATCCTAGAAAAAAGCAAAAAATTTGTTGATGATGATGAAAATAAATATTCTCTTGAAAAAATGATTGAAAAGGGGTATTATAGTCTAGGCGATGTTCCTTATGAGTGGTTAAGAGATGATAATAGGCGAATACAACGAGATTGTTTTGATCACCAAAAGGAATACTTTGATAAACAAAAAACTTGTCTAGGAATAGATGAAATAAAATACCCTATTTATCATTTAGATTTTGAAGGATTTCCAGCTCCATTACCGAGATTCCGTGGAGAAAAACCATATATGCAGTCTTTATTTCAGTTTTCTTTACACATAGAAAGAAAACCTGGCGTATGTGACTTTTCAAAAGATTGTTACTCATTTCTTGCAAAAGATTTCAGTGATTGTCGTGAAGAATTAATTAAAGAAATGATAAGGCTAATCGACCTAAGGAATGGTGGTTGCGTACTAGTCTATAATAAAACATATGAGCGCACACGGATTAAGGAATTAAGTGAAATCTTTCCTGAATATAGTGAAGAACTAGAGAAGATAAAATATCATGTTTTTGATTTGTTAGATATCGTAAAGGGAAATACAAAATTATATCAAAGTCTAGGTTTTACTGAAGCAGAGAGTAAGAGAGTAAATTATTATGACAATGGTCTTCAAGGAAGTTATTCGATAAAAAAAGTGTTGCCGTTGTTTTCTGATTTATCCTACAAAGATTTAACTATTACTAATGGTAATCAAGCAATTATAGCATACTCACAATTCAAGTATCTGGATGAAGAAAAAATCGAAGAAAAAAGAAAAGAATTGATAGCATATTGTACTCAAGATACTTGGTCAATGGTTGTCGTTTTACAGGGAATAAGAGAAAAATGTAATTAGATTAGAATAATTACATATTCTAAACAAGGAGAAGAATGATGAAAAAAACATTACTACTGATAGCTTTAATTATGGGAATATCTTGTATTTTTGGGTGTGATGGTTGTAAGAAAGTACCAGAAGTTGAAGATGACCCCAAGCAAATACTTGTTGAAGGGAAGGAAACATACCTTACTGTTAAACAAGGCGAATATTCTTATGATATTACTGTTGATGAAATGTACTTAAATTTAAGAAACGAAATTGGTTTTAGTACTGTTGTTAATTGGGCAGATAAAACCATTGTACAAAATTTCAGCAAACGCGATTTATATAAGAAGATGTCAAAAGCACAAAATGAATATTTAGAAATTGATGACACTCCATATTGGAATTTTGTTACTGATGAAGAAATTATTGAAGACATGACTAAGGATTATTTTGGTGGTAATACTTCAGGATATACTCAGGAACAAATAATAGAAATACTTCAAAAAGATTACCTTGAGGAAGTATATGCCCATGGCTTTAGAAAATTTGATGATTTAAAAGAATTTTACCATTTAAAACTTGCGAAAAGCCGTTGTGTGGCAGATTACTATCAAATTTTACGAGAAGCTGATCCTTATACTGAAGGCGAAAAGAAGACATTTTATAATGAAAAATACTTAACAAATTTCTGGGGAATCATTATTCCTTTCAATAGTTATCTTGAGATTGAAAACACATTGAGGGAATTGGGTTACAGCATTCATTCGAAAGATGTGGATAATCCAGCAGACTATAATAAATGGATAAACATCAAAACAGGTAATGAAGCAACAACAGCAGAAATTATTCAAACGATGATAACCTTGTATAATGAAACAATGGTTAAAAAATTAAATGCTCAAACAGCAGCCAAAATAACTGAAGGGACAGATTACACCCTTATAAATGGTGAATACACCTTTATAACAGATAATAAAAATAGTATTTTATATCATTTAGGTAACAATATCAAAACCTCTAATAATGATTTATATACATTCATGAAAAGTTTATCAACGCTTGTTGAAAACGATGCAGTTAATGCAAATTGGTACACGCCAAAAATTCAAGTTTTAGGAGAAATAAATTATTTAATTTTAAACATAAAAAAAGAAGAACCTAAGGCTTATGAAGAAGTTAGCAATATCGTTATTTCTGAAATGATGAAAAACGATTTAACTGAAGATGAAGTAAATGAACTAATGGCACACATCCGTTGGTTAAATAATTTGGTAATTTACGATGGTAATGTCAGATATGAATACAATAACATATTTGAAAAGAAAGTTACTGAGGTATCGACTGGTCATGAAATCTATGTAGCAGTAATGGATATCATTGATAAGCAAAATGGTTCATCTTCAGTAGGCATGTATACAAAAGAACAAATGTTTTTAGATATGGATTATACATATGGTCCTTATGTTACTATTGAATTGATTAATTATCATAATTTTTTGTTTGATTCGAAATATAATAATGTTTACGATTTGCGTAGTGATGTCAAGAATGAGGCTGAACGTATCTTAGATGAAAATGCCTGGGAATTAGTAGTTAATGATGTTGTGATAGAAAAAGGAACCTTTCTTCGAGGAGACTATACGATGTATGGTTATTCATCAGGATATGGCTGGGAAAATTTCATAGGGGAAGTGTATGGAGTTAGAACAGATAAAGAGTTGGCATTATTGTATTTGCGTCGCGATTTGATGAATACCTATATTAATAGTATTAGCGATGTAACAGGTCTTGCTGAGGATTCAAGTCTTTGGAAATATTTTAATAACAAAATGCAGGAAATCGCAAATCAATATTTTAAGGTAACTGCGTGGGGAATGATTGTTACTTACCTTGGAGCTGATGGAAATGGAACACATCCAGATACATGGACAGCAGAGCAAAAAGCATTAGCACAAGAATTTTACAAAGAACTAATGCAATTTATTGAAATTGATGTTGCTAATTACAAAGAAAACATTGATTCATTAATTTATGCATATAGTATCGCTCCATATTTGCTTGGTGAAAATCAAAACCCAGGAAACTCTACTTTCATGGGTATCAATATGTCAAAGTACAAAACAGCAGGATTAAAACTTTACAGTATAGACTTGGGCGATTTTACTGTTGGAACTCATGGTGTTGAAATCGATAAAGCAGCGAAAGAAATTTGGGATGTTGATCCAACTTCAGAAGAGCCAACATTATATGGAGCATCTGATGCACCAAAATATATTGCAAATGATGACGGATATTATATTTATGTTAATATTAAGTGTCATGATTTACATAGAATTGGGGAAAATCAAGAGCGAATAATTCCCAATTTAAATGAGATTCAGCTATACTTATCAGATGAAGAAACAGAACTTTTATCTGATGAACAAAAACAAGTGATTACCTCTATATATATACCACTTTCAGCTGAACTAGGAACGGTGTATAATGTTGCAAGAATTCTTTATAAAGAACAATTAGATTATGAATTGACCTTTAGATATCAAACCTATGATATAGCGACCTACCTTAAGGTTTTAGAAATCAGTATCGAACAAGCGGAGTCAAAATTGAATTATACGAAATAAAAAAAAGACCTCTAGATTTTTCTAGAGGTTTTATTCTGTTAGCATATCAAATATATAATAGATTTCGTTTTCGTGTTCGATGAAATATTTTTCATCATAACCATTGTTTTCTCCCCATAATGTTAATTGCCGATAAGCACTATTATATTCTTTTGTATTTTGATTAATGACAATATCATATAAAGCAAAATATACATCAGATGATACATAGGTATCTTTTTGCTCTTCGGTTAAAGGAAACTTAGAAGTTATATCTGACTCTGTATTCTTTTCGCTAATAGCTTCATTATATAGTTCTTCATAATAATTTTCTCGTGTTAGACCTTTATTTTCTGGTTCAATGTTAGTTGGGGTCTTGTCGTTATCGAAATAGTTTTGTCCATTTCCTGAAAAATCTGCGTTTTCTGGTGCCTCCATTTCGCCATCTTTTAAGTTGCTTGAAAACGAAAAGAAGATGCCTAAGGCGAAGATTATTGTAGCAAAGGTAGCAAAAAATGGTTTCCATTTAAAAGTGGGTTTAACAGTTTCAACAAGAGGAAATTTCCGTGAATAAGCTATAGGTTTGATTTTTTCTAATACATTAGGAATATCAAAATTTTCTGTTCTTACTTCTTGTTTGAATTTTTTTATTTTCATAGGGTTACACCTCTTTTTTAATTTTAGAAAGGGCTTTTTTATACATATAAAAAACAGTGCTTAAGGGAATTTCAAGAATATCTGCGATATCTTTAAATTTGAAATTCAAAACAATATGGTAGACAATAATATCTTTTTCAAGACCATCAAGAATCCCTAATGCTTTTTCTAACAGACTATTTTTTTCAACTGGGCTTTCAAAAAAAGCGATATTATCAATAGGATCAATTAATAGTTCTTTTTTACGTTTGTTGTAAACATTAATTGCTTGGTTCCTGGCGATTGTAGCAATCCAAGCGTGAAAGTTTGTTCCACGACGATAATATTCCAGCGAATTAATAACTTTTATATATGTATCTTGCATAATGTCTTCAATTAGACTTTTATCCTTTATGATATTATATATTGATAAATACACCGTTTTTTGTGTTTCATAATAAATAACATCAAATGCATCTTCTTGTCCTGCGATGTATAAATCTATATAACTATCTAATTCACGAGCATTCATAAATTACCTTTCCGTTTGCTCACTTATAAAACAAACTAATCGTTCTTTTTTTTAAGTTTTTTTGAAAAAAATTTAGCGACTTCATAAAAACCTAAATCAGTTAAGTGTACTCCATCAACTGTTTCTTCATAGGCAAACTTTTTTAATAGTTTTTTTCCATCGATAAATTCAACATTTTGATACTTCTTACAAATGTTTTTTTGAATGGTTGCATTTAATTTCATCAATTTTTTCACCTCATCTTTGATAAGGGAATCAGGTCGAGGATAATGAGAAATTACATATATCTTTACTTTCTCATTAGCTTGATTGATGGTATCAATAAATACTGGTAATCGTTTTTCCAAAAGATTACCTTGTTCGCAATTCGCTTCTGCTTCAATAATTAAATATTTCATTTCCTTGATTGTAGCAATTTCTTGTGCAATGCTTTGTTCTAGTTTTGCACTTCCGGAAAAACCAAGATTGTAGACTTCATATTCGATATTTCTACCTAAAATACTAGGATAACTCATTCCTGGTCGTGTAACGCAACCTCCTTGTGTTATAGACGTTCCATAACAAACGACAGCTTCGGGATAAAAACTTCCCCATTTTTTTAATTGAGTTTGGCTGTTAATTCCTACAGCGATATCGATTAACTTAGTGTAAGTTGGTAAGTATAAACGGTAATAACGCATTTTTTTTGGTAGATGGTCAATCATGGTTATTTCATATTCAGCTTTATTAATCTTCGTTGTTGCTAGAAAAACGAAGTTTTTTCCATCCCAAAAATATAAATCGAGTCCGCATTGACCACAAGCGCTCATATGAGACATATAAGCGGCAGAAGATAAGCTAACGCGAAGAGAAATAGAGGGACTATCGGTCATGAAAGATAAAAAAGCTCCTGAAGGATGGTAAGCAAGTTGATTAACATTATCGCTGATGTTCACTTGCTCACGTAAGCGGCAAAAAGAATGGTTCTGATCAAACCAATACAAGCCATTAACGTAGAAATCTTCTTGATAGTTATTGTACCATTTTACAGAAGAATCGTTTTTTTCGCCATCAATCATGTTTTTGTCAATTTTCTTTATGTCCATAATATTCACCAGATAAATTATACAATAAAAGAATGGTTTTTGCCATTATAAAATGTAAAATAATACATAATATGACTTGCATTTTGAAAGTTTTTTTGTTATAATGCAAAGGCAATTCGAAAGAATTGCACTTATCCCCTACATAAAGCGGTGAATAAATTTATTTATTCACAGCATCCCCTTCCTAAACCGAGCTTATTCAAGCTCGGTTTCCTAATTTAGAGAAAATTTTTAAAAATAAAAGTTTTGCCTTTTTCTAGGGTAAATGATACAATCATAGTGAGGTTTTTTTATGAAGAAATATTGGGTTATTTTTATGATATTAATAATGTTTTTTTTGGTTTCTTGTAAGTCAGAAGGAGAGGAGCCGCTTCCTGAAAAGGAGGATTTTGAAGAAACACCGATGAATCCAGAACAGCCGGTAGAAACAGAAGCGGAAATAAAAGAGATTATTGAGGATTATTTGAACACTATTGTTTTACCAGAGACAACAAAAGAAAATTTATTTTTTTTAGATAAAGTTGTTTATTTGGAAAAAGAAATTGTTCTTGGTTGGGAAACTGACCATCCTGCTCTAACAAGCAAGGGTATTATAACTCGTGAATTTACCGATGTTACTGTTCATATTGCTGTGACGGGAAGTATCGGAGAAGTTTCGGTGACCAAAGAGATGGGTAGTGTTATCGTTTTGTCTTATGGACAAGAAATATTTACTAATGTAGTCAATGAACTAACTATTCTAGAAGAAGTTGGGGGAGATATTTTTCTACCTACCTTGATTAATGGTGTGCGTATTGTTTGGGCGACATCGGATAAAAATATTTTAGATAAAAATGGTAAATATTCTTATGTTCCGGTTGACACCTATGTTACTTTATCAGCGACACTCATTTTTGGGGAACACGATGAATATATCGATAGTAAAGAGTTTATTGTATTAGTAAAAACTTATCCAAATCAAACAAAATTGGAATTGGTAGCAGAGAATATTTCCCTTCCTAGTTTTGTAGAAGGAGATTTGGTATTACCAACAGAGTTCGATTATGGTGTTAGTGGTTCTTGGAAATCATCAAATAATCAGGTTATCGCCAGTGATGGTACAGTAACGCTAACAAATAAAGAAGAAACAGTTGTGATGACATTAACTCTTACTTCAGGTGGGGAAACATTAGATTTAGTATTTGAGGTGAAAACAAAAATTATGGTAGAGACAGAAAGAAAACTAAACAATCATATTTTAGTAGATAGAGCTGAAAGCTATCTTGAAGCGAACATGGTGAATGTTGAAGTAAAGAATGGCAAATTAGTGTTGGTAGAAGGGGCGACAGAGGGTTATTATCAATCGCTAATTTATAATACAAAAAGCTATACTGAATTAGTAGCTTCTTGGGCAGCAATCTCAAGTACAACTTCAACATGTGAATTAGAGATTAGGGTGAAAGCAGATACTGCTTGGAGTAAATACTTTACCTATGGCGTCTGGGGACTGGGAAGAAATAATTTATATTATAATCAAACCGATACTCGCGTAAGAATGAATACGGATGAAATTTTATTGAATTCACCGTACAAAGGGAAAGCATTTCAATATAAAATCACTTTAAGAAGGAACACTGCTGATGTAGCTTCTCCTGTGTTATCGCTAGTTGCGGTTACATTAAATATTGAGAACTATACCTATGCTCCTAGTACTGCCGCTTTACCAGCACAAGTAGATTATGATGTACCAAAATTAAATCAAAACGAAGTGCCTGAAATAGGAAATTCTATTTGTAGTCCGACAACTTCTACGATGTTATTAAAATTTAAAGGTTTTAACTTTACCGATAAGGATGCTCAATATGAACATCGTTATATCGCTGGTTTGGTTGCCGATCGTGGTCACAATAATCCAACTTATGGTAATTGGGTTTATAATACCGTTACTATGGGAGCTTTTGGACTAAATGCTTATGTGCAAAGAATGTATTCTTGGAGTGAATTGAAATACCACTTAGCAACTGTTGGTCCAGTAGGAGCTAGTATTAAAGGAAATACTGGTTTGTATACCACAGGAGGGCATCTAATTGTTGTTCGTGGCTATAAAGAAATCAATGGAAAAACCTATGTTATTTGTAACGATCCTAACATTAATTCTCGTTTTGGTGCAGGACTATTTGTTTATTATGAATTTCCACTTGATGTTTTTGAGAACTTCTGGCGCGGAGTTGTCTACGTTGTTGAATAAAATTAAAATAAAAGTCGAGTCGGAAGATTCGATTTTTTGATAATTTGTGTTATAATCCTAGAGATGAGGAAACGATATAGAGTATCTTGCAATTGATTTTGAATTAGTAAATGACAAGGAAAGCTTTTCTTGAAAAACTACTGATATCAGGTACATTTTTAACTTGGGCAATTAATCGAAGCGTAGATTATTTTATTTGTTTAGGAAATTGTCCAAAAACAAAATTAACACAAGTTGAGTTATATAAAAGCAAAGGATGTAACATTATTATTTTAAAAGAAAAAGAAATCTTGGAGTTAATCAATGACAAAAACAATCATTAATAATAAAGAACAAACAATCAAAGATTTTTTTGAAGAGTATAAAATGGCAAAAGCGAAAATATACAAATTATTAGTAACAAAGTCGGTATCTGTTCGCGGAATCGCTGTTAACGAAACGACTAAGATCTATCCTCAAGATGAGGTGATGATTAATTTTGAAGTTCTTATCGATAAAACTGAACCTATATGGCATCAAAACATCGAAGTTGTTTATGAAGACGAGGAAATTCTTTTGGTAAATAAACCAGAAGGAATGCTGGTCCATGCTGATGGAGGGGAAACCAAAACGTTAACAGCGGCTGTTAATTTTTATATACAAAGACGGGGTAGTTTGTTGCCAGCATATTGCATTCATCGATTAGATTATGATACATCAGGATTAGTTTTGTTTGGTAAAAACCCTTTGGCACTCGCTTATCTAAGTTTTCAAATGGAGAATAAGCAAATATTAAAAAAATATGTCGCAGTTGTAGCAGGAGTATTTAATCCGCTTGAGGGAACAATTGATTTGAATATTGGTCGAAATCGCCATGTAAACAATTGTTATCGAGTAAGCCCGAAGGGAAAAACAGCAATTACAAAGTACCAAACATTACAAATAGGAAAGCAGAAAAGTTTGGTTGCAGCAGAAATTATAACAGGAAGAACTCATCAAATCCGTGTGCATTTCAGTTACTTCCACCACCCAATTATAGGAGATAAAATTTACGGTTCAACTCAAGGTAAATTGATGCTTTTCTCACAAGCATTACAATTTATCCATCCTCAAACAAAACAAATGTTTTACTATGAATTAGACATTCCCAAGGATTTTATGGTGAGTAATAATGGATAAAATAATAGAATTTGCTCATAAACTATTAAAAGAAAAATTAAAAAAGACAGATGTAGCAATCGACATGACACTAGGAAACGGATACGATTCCTTATTTCTTGCTCCACTGGTCGAAAAGGTCTATGCTTTTGATATTCAAGAGCAAGCAATAATACAAGCAAAACAAACACTGAAGGATGTTCATAATGTGATTTATATTCACCAAGGACACGAGAATGTGGATAAATATGTTTTTCAAAAAGTTAAAGGAGTTATTTTCAATTTGGGATACTTACCCAAAGGTTCTAAACAAATTTGCACAACAGCAAAAACAACATTGACCGCTCTTAAAAAGGCAATCCGTTTACTCGATGTAGGAGGAATTTGTGTTTTGGTTTTTTATCCTGGGCATAAGGAAGGAAAGATTGAAGCACAAGAAGTCGGGGAATATCTTCAAATGTTGGACCAGAAAGAATTCGATATCATCAAATATGAATTTATTAATCAAATTAATATGCCTCCTTTTTTAATAGCGTTAGAGAGGTTAAAACGATGAGACTCTTTATAGGGATTAAACCAGATAAAAAAGCTTTGCTAGTTATTCAAGGATTAATAAAAAAATTACAATCACAAGGGATAACGGGAAACTATACCGACTTAAATAATATTCATATGACACTAGTGTTTATTGGTGAAGTAACAGAGGAAAAAATGTTTAAAAACATTATGGATAGAATTAATCATCCCAAATTTTCTTTTCGAATTAGTAAGTTGAAGCGTTTTAAAGATATGATTATTTTAGAAATTATAAAAACAAAAGAACTTGAAATATTACAAGAAAAAATAACAATTGAAATGGCTAAGCAAGGCTACAATATCGAAAAGCGCAACTTTTATCCGCATATCACTTTAACTAGAGAAGTAAAAGAAAAGATAGAATTTGATGTGGCAATTAATAGTGAAGTAAAGAGTTTTGAACTTTATCTCTCACAAAGAATTCAAGGGAAAATCAACTATAGCGTTATCCATAAAAGGATGTTAGGATGTGAAACATATGAATAAAAGAAAATTAGGGAAAACCGGATTGATGGTTGGAGAAATAGGCTTAGGGGGAATTCCTATTCAAAGAACAACACAAGAAGAAACAAATAAGATCATCGATGAATGTATGGAGCGAGGAATCAATTTTATCGATACTGCAAGAGCTTACACTTGTTCTGAAGCCTATTTTGGTCATGCTTTACAAGGAAAAAGGGAAGCGTTTATTATATGTACAAAGTCGATGGCGCGTAGTTATGAGGCGATGAAAAAAGATATCGAGCTAAGCCTTTTAGCTTTGCAAACAGATTACATCGATATTTATCAATTACATAACGTGAAAACAGAACAAGAATATGCCGAGGTTATGAGCCCAAATGGTGCATATAAAGCTTTGTTAGAAGCAAAAGCAAGCGGGAAAATAGGTTATATTGGAATTACATCGCACAATGTTGATTTTTTGGAAAGTATTATCGACGTTTGTCCGTTTCATACGATTCAAGTTCCTTATAATGTGATTGAAACTAAAGCTGAAAATTTGTTTAAACGTGCGATTAGAAAAGATATTGGTGTTATTGTTATGAAACCGTTAGCTGGTGGAGCTATTGATAACGGAGAAGTAGCGTTAAAATTCATCATAAAGAATGATTTTATTAGCGTAGTAATTCCTGGTATGGCGAGCGTTAATGAGGTAAAAGAAAACTCAAAAGTAGTAAAAGAAGAATTGAACGAAGAAGAGAAGGAATATATAAAAAAGATCAGAAGAATATTAGACAATGATTTTTGTCGTCGTTGTGGTTATTGTTTGCCATGTCCACAAGGAATCGATATTCCTAGTTGTTTTGTGTATGAAGGGTATTTTGATCGTTATGGGCTTGCTAGTTGGGCGCAAGACCGTTATGAAAAAATGAATCATTTTGCCGGCGAATGCATCAATTGTCGTCGTTGTGTGGCAAAATGTCCTTATGGATTAGATATACCAACAAAATTAAAAAGAGTAAAACGAATATTTGGAAAGTAGAATATCCGCTTGAAAATTTATAGTGGGTGTGATAAGATATTTTCTATAAAACTCTTTAGAGGAAGATTATGAAATTACAAGAATTTACAGTTAACAACATTAAAATTAAAGTCGCAACAACAGATGAAAAAACGCAGATCTATAGTTTAAGGTACAAAAGTTTAATTCTCGATTATGATAAGAGTAAAAAAGAATCAGAAGGATTAGACAAAGATGATTATGATGATTTTTGTGATTATATTGTGGCGATTGATATGAACACTAATGAAGTTGTTGGCACTTATCGATTGATTAGAAAAGAACACGCTCAAAAAGCGGGAATGTTCTCTACAGAGAAAGAGTTTAATATCGATAACTTAAAAAATAAAAATTGTGATATCTTAGAAATAGGCCGAGCTGTTGTGAAGGAAGAGTATCGTGATGGTCTGGTTATCGGGCTGCTATGGAAGGCGGTTATCCGCTATGCTTTATTATTCAAAATAAAATATTTGTTTGGTACAGCTTCATTTCATGGCACAGATCCGAAACTATATCAACATAGTTTATCTAGTTTATACTATAATCACTTGTCGCCTCCGGATAAACGGGCGTTTGCTCGAAAAGATTCGCGTTGTGATTTACAACAATTACCAATAACTGAAGTAGATCCTTTCCTAGTAAAAAAAGAAATGCCACCGTTAATAAAAGGATATATCAATTTGTGGGCAACAATTGGCGAGGGAGCGTATATTGATCATTCTTTCAAAAGTATCGATGTTTTGATTCTTTTAGAAATAGATAAAATAAACCCAAGATATTTACAAAGGTATTTAGAAGATTAAAAAAAGATAAAAACCAGAAAAACCTTTAATTATTATCTTTAGAGTGTTATAATTAAAAAGTAATAGAAGAACAGGAGAATGAATTATGGGAAGAGCACACGAAGTTAGAGCCGCGGCAATGGCGAAAACGGCTGCGTTTAAGAGCAAAAATAACGCTAAATATGGGACTGCTGTCTATGTAGCAGCAAAATCTGGTATTCCTGATCCTGATTTAAACCTTAATCTAAAAAAGGAAATAGAAAGAGCAAAGAAGAACAACGTACCCTCTGATGTGATTAAAAGGGCAATCGAGAAAGCAAAAGGCAATACAGGAGAAGCCTATAATTTTATTCGTTATGAAGGATTTGGACCGAATAATTGTATGGTTATTGTTGATTGTTTAACTGATAATGTAAATCGAACATATACTTCAGTAAAAACGGCGTTTGGAAAATGTGGATTTAAGTTGGGAGTTTCTGGTTGTGTAGCACATATGTTTGACAATCTTGCGATTTTCACCTTTAAGGGGTATGAAGATGAAGAAGTTCTTGATGCACTAATTGAGGCTGATTGTGATGTAAGTGATGTTGAGACTGATGAGGAATTTGTTACGGTTTATGCACCACAAACAGAATACGCAAAAATAAGAAATGCCTTGCAAGAAAAATTCAAGGATATAGAATTTGAAGAAGATGAGACAACTTGGATACCTCAAATCTATGTAGAACTTACAGATGAAGATGACATCAAGAAATACGAACGTTTTAAAGAAATGATGGATGAAATCGATGATGTTCAAGATGTTTATGATAATGTAAAATTATAAATTAGTAGAAAGCAAACCCAGTTAATAAGCTGGGTTTTTTTATGCGCATTGTTGAAGAAAAAAAAGAAATAAAAAAGTTGACTTTATAAATAACTTCATGTATAATACATAAGGTTAGAAAGAGGCATGGATATGCGAGGTTGCTGATACACAAGGGGGCGTTGTCAAGGTCCTTGTTGTCGGGGAATTCGCATGGAGTCGAAGCTACATTTAAAATGGATGCAAAAGGAGAAAAAAACATGGCAAAAGCAGCATTAAGAATTAAGTTAATTTCTTATGATCACAGACTTATTGATGAGTCTGCAAAGAAAATTGTTGAGGCGGCAAAAAAGACTGGTGCTATTGTATCGGGACCTATTCCCCTTCCAACAGAAAAAGAAGTCTTCACAGTAATTCGTTCACCACACAAATACAAAGATAGTCGTGAACAATTCGAAAGAAGAACACACAAACGTCTAATTGACATTGTGGAAACAACACCAAAAACGATGGATGCATTAATTCATCTAGAAATACCTGCTGGTGTTGACATTGTTTTAAAATAATGAGTAAAGGAGGAAAAACTCATGGCCAAAGGAATCTTAGGTAAAAAAATTGGTATGACACAAGTTTTTTCAGCACAAGGTGAACTTGTTCCAGTAACTGTTATTGAAGTTGCTGGTAACGTTGTGTTGCAAAAAAAGACAGCGGATACTGATGGGTATCAAGCTGTGCAATTGGGATTTGCTGACAAGAAAAAAAATCGTGTTAACAATCCTGAAAAAGGACATGCTGCAAAGGCACAAACCAACCCTAAGCGCTTCATCAAAGAAATCGCTGGGGAAGAAATGGCTGTCTTTGAAGTAGGTCAAGAGGTAAAAGCAAATATATTTGCAGAAGGTGACATTGTTGATGTAACCGGGACAAGTAAAGGTAAAGGTTATCAAGGTGTTATCAAGCGCTGGAATTTCCATCGAGGTCCGGCTGCTCATGGATCTGGTTACCATCGTGGAACAGGTTCAATGGGAGCTATTGGTATCTCTATAATTAGAAAAGGAAGAAAATTAGCGGGTAGAATGGGTGGAGAACAAGTCACTGTTCAAAATCTAGAAGTTATTAAGATTGATTTAGAAAAAAATGTAATGCTAATTAAAGGTAATGTCCCAGGAGCAAAAAACTCATTTGTTATCGTAACGAATGCAGTTAAGAAATCATCTGCTGCCATTAACCCAGAAGCATTAGCTTAAGAAAGGAGAAATAAAGATGCCTAGTGTAGTTGTATTAAACCAATCAGGTGCAGAAGTTGGTAAATTAAGATTAAGTAAAGAAGTATTTTCATATGAACCAAATATGCAAGTTGTTTATGATGTGGTAAACGCTGAAAGAGCCGCTATGCGTCAAGGAACACACCAAACTAAAGAACGTAGTGAAGTTAGAGGTGGTGGAAGGAAACCTTGGCGACAAAAAGGTACAGGACGCGCACGACAAGGATCTATTAGAGCTCCTCAATGGCGTGGTGGTGGAATTGTTTTTGGTCCAAAACCAAGAAGTTATAGCGTGAAAGTAAATAAAAAAGTAGTTAAAGTTGCTGTTAAATCTTTATTATCTGATCGTTTAAAGAATAATAAAATTGTTGTTGTTGATCAATTCGCTTTAGAAGATTTCAAAACAAAAACTTTAGTTTCTATTTTATCGAATTTGAAAGCTGAAGGAAAAGTATTAGTGATTACTAATGAAGATAATTACAATTTATTTACTGCTGGTAGAAACATTCCTGGTGTATATGTGCAAACAAAAGCACATTTAAGTGTTTATGACTTAATTAGTGCTAATATGTACATCATGACTCAAAGTGCAGCTAAAAAATATGAGGAGGATCTAAAATAATGAAAAATCCTTATGATATTATTGTTAGACCATTGATTACTGAAAAATCTACAAAGCTTGTTGAAACAAGAAAGTACACTTTTGAAGTAATGCAAGGAGTGAACAAAATAGAAGTAAAAAAAGCAGTTGAAGAAATATTTAAAGTGAATGTTATTCAGGTTAATATGATTAACGTTAGAAAAAAAGAACGTCGTGTAGGAAAATATGAAGGTTTCCGCCCTGCAGTGCGTAAAGCAATCGTGACATTAGCAGAAGGTCAAACATTAGACGTATTCGAAGTTTAATATAGGAGGAAGTAAATAATGGCGATTAAAAAATATAATCCAACCACTAACGGTCGTCGTGGCATGTCAGTGTTGGTATTTGATGAAATTACAACGTCTACTCCTGAAAAAAGTTTATTAGCACCGCTAAAGAAGAGTGGTGGACGTAATAATATGGGTAAAATAACTGTGCGTCATCAAGGTGGCGGACATAAACGAAAATATCGTATTATTGATTTTAAGAGAAATAAAGATGATATCGTTGGTACAGTTGCAACAATTGAGTATGATCCAAATAGATCAGCGAACATTGCTTTAATCAACTATGTTGATGGTGAAAAACGATATATTATTGCTCCTAAGGGATTAACGATAGGACAAAAGATTTTATCGGGTGAAAATGCAGATATTATCGTTGGTAATGCGATGCCTTTAGGTAAAATACCAGTAGGTACAGTCGTTCATAATATTGAATTACATCCTGGTAAGGGCGGACAATTAGTTCGTTCAGCAGGGTCAAGCGCTCAAATTTTAGGTCGTGAAGACAAGTATATTCTAGTTAGATTAACTAGCGGGGAAGTAAGAAAAATATTATCGGTGTGTCGCGCTACCATCGGTGAAGTTGGAAATGCTGATCATATGAATGTTACCATAGGAAAAGCAGGGAGAACACGTTATTTAGGAGTTAGACCAACAGTTAGAGGTTCAGCAATGAATCCTAATGACCATCCTCATGGTGGTGGTGAAGGTCGTACGCCAATTGGACGTAAAGCTCCACTTACTCCTTGGGGTAAAATTACTCTTGGTCTTAAGACTCGTAATACAAAGAAAAAATCTAGCGACTTAATTGTACGTCGCCGCAACGGTTAGAAAGGAGAAATAATAATGGCACGCTCACTTAAAAAAGGACCTTTTTGCGATCAACATTTAATGAAGAAAGTCGTTGAACAAAAAGAAGGGTCGAAAAAAGTTATTCAAACATGGTCACGTCGTTCAACAATTTTTCCTGACTTCATAGGTCGTACAATTGCTGTTTATAATGGTAAAAGCCATATTCCAGTCTATGTTACTGAAGATATGGTAGGACATAAATTTGGTGAATTTGCACCAACAAGAACTTATCGTGGACATGGTAAAGATAAGAAAACTACAGGAGGCAAGTAGGAGGATAGCATATGGAAGAAGTAGTAAAATTAGAAGCTAAGGCTATTGCGAAAACCGTTCGTGTTACTCCTCGTAAAGCCCGTTTAGTGATGGATTTAATTAGAGGAAAAGATGTCAGCGAAGCTGTTGCCATCTTAAAATTAACACCAAAAGGTGCAACAGTAGCTATCGAGAAAGTATTGAAATCAGCAACTGCAAATGCTGTTAATAATCAAAAAATGGATCAAAAGAAACTTTTTATAAAAGAAGGATACGTGAATGATGGAATCACTATTAAACGTATGATTACACGAGCAAAGGGTAGCGGTAGTGCTTTATTGAAAAGAACTAGTAATATTACTATCGTTGTTGCGGAAAGAGAGTAGGAGGAACACATGGGACAAAAAGTTAATCCGATAGGATTAAGGGTCGGTATTATTCGTGACTGGGAATCTAAATGGTATGCAAATAAATTAGAAGTTCCAACATTGTTACATGAAGATTTAAAAATTCGTGAAATAATTCAAGAATTTTATAAGAAAGCATATGTATCGAAGATTGAAATCGAACGTACAAAGACCAAGATTATGTTGACTATTCACACTGCAAAACCTGGTGTAGTTATTGGTCGTGATGGAGCTGTTAAGGCTCAAATCGTTGAAAAATTACAAAAAATGACTGGTAAGACAATATTTTTAAGTGTTGTTGAGATTAAAAACCCAGACTTGGATGCAATATTAGTTGCAAGAAATATGGCAGAACAATTAGAGAACAGAGCATCTTTTAGACGTGTTCAAAAAATGGCTATCCAAAGAAGCATGAAAGCTGGTGCCAAAGGTATCAGGACATCAATTTCAGGACGTTTGGGTGGTGCTGAAATGGCTCGTCGCGAAGGTTATAGTGAAGGAACTGTTCCTCTACATACATTGAGAGCTGACATTGACTATGCAATTGCGGAAGCAAACACTACATATGGAAAATTAGGTGTTAAAGTTTGGATTTGTAAAGGAGAAGTTTTACCAGATAAGAAAACTAAAAAGGAGGCAAATTAATTATGTTGATGCCTAAAAGAACGAAGTATCGTCGTCCTCATCGTGTAAGTTACGAGGGTAAGGCGAAAGGTGCAAAAGAAATTAATTTTGGCGAATATGGATTACAAGCTCAAATGGGAACTTGGGTTACATCACAACAAATTGAAGCAGCACGTATCGCTATGACTCGTTTCATGAAACGTGAAGGTTCTGTTTGGATTAGAATATTCCCTCATATGGCACAAACCCACAAACCTCTAGAAGTTCGTATGGGTGGTGGTAAAGGAGCTCCTGATAGTTATGTAGCGGTGGTTAAAAAAGGAACCATCATGTTTGAAGTAGGTGGAGTTAGTGAAGAAATCGCACGTGAAGCGTTGAGATTAGCTTCTCACAAATTACCTATTACAACAAAAGTAGTTAAGAAAGAAAGTGGTGAAAATAATGGCTAAGAAAAAACAAAAAGTTGTTGCACCAGTTGTTAGAGAGTCAGAAGTAGATAAACTACGCAAACTTGATGATGCCACTATTGAAGAAAAAATAAAAGAAATGAAACAAGAATTATTTAATTTACGCTTCCAAGCAGCGGTTGGTAAGTTAGAAAATACAGCACAAATTGGCAAGACAAAAAAGCAAATTGCTCGTATGAAAACTATCCTAACTGAACGGGTAAACGGAGCTAAGTAAGGAGGAGAACTATGGAAAGAAATAGTAGAAAAGAATACACTGGCAAAGTTGTATCAACAAAAGAAAACAAAACTATTAAAGTTTTAATTACTACATACCGCAAGCATCCTCTATACGGAAAGCGTGTTGAACATAGTAAAAAATTTACAGCTCATGATGAAACTAATGATGCTAAGATGGGTGATATAGTTACGATTATGGAAACAAGACCATTATCAAAGACTAAAAAATTCCGCTTAGTTGCAATAGTTGAACGCGCTGTCCAACTATAGGAGGCGAAAATAATGATACAACAAGAATCGAGATTAAAAGTAGCCGATAACTCAGGCGCCAAAGAAATCCAAACAATTAAAGTTTTAGGAGGAACAAGACGCCGTTATGCTGGTGTTGGTGATATTATTGTTGCCACTGTTAAGAGTGCAACTCCAGGTGGAACAGTAAAAAAAGGCGAGATTATCAAAGCAGTAATTGTAAGGACAAAAAGTGCTTTAAGAAGAATTGATGGAAGTTATGTTAAATTTGATGATAATGCCGCTGTTATTATTCGTGAAGATAATACTCCTAGAGGAACACGTATTTTTGGGCCAGTTGCTCGTGAATTACGTGATAAGGACTTTATGAAAATAATTTCCTTAGCTCCTGAGGTTTTATAAGGAGGAAAATATGTTTGTTAAAAAAGGTGATACCGTTAAGGTAATTAGCGGCGATAATAAAGGAAAAATTGGAAAGGTTTTGAAGGTATTAGTAAGCGAAAATCGCGTTGTAGTTGAAGGCGTTAATATCGTTTCACGACATACTAGACCATCAAATGCATATCCAGATGGTGGAATTATTAAGAAAGAAGCTCCAATTGCCATTTCAAATGTTATGGTTTACGATGTAAAAGCTGCTCAAGCAACTAGGGTTGGCTATAAAGAAGAAAATGGCAAAAGGGTTCGTTTCGCTAAAAAATCTGGAAACTTGCTAGATAAGTAAGGAGGAAAAAGATGAATCGAGTAAAAGTAAAATACAATGAAACCGTAAAAGATGCTTTGATTAAAAAGTTCTCTTATACTTCTCCTATGCAGGCTCCTAAATTAGAAAAAATCATAGTTAATATGGGTGTTGGTGATGCAATTCAAAATGCGAAAGTATTAGATGCTGCAGTTGAAGAATTAACACAAATAACTGGTCAAAAGCCAATCATTACAAAAGCTAAAAAATCTATTGCCGCTTTCAAATTGCGTGAAGGTGTATCAATTGGTTGTAAAGCAACACTTAGGGGAGAAAGAATGTACGATTTTTTTGATAAATTAGTTACAGTAGCTCTTCCTCGAGTAAGAGATTTTAGAGGTTTAAGTAAAGATTCTTTCGATGGCCGAGGCAATTATACAATAGGAATTAAAGAACAATTGATTTTTCCAGAAATTAATTATGACAAAGTTTTGAAAATTCGTGGTATGGATATCGTTATTGTTACAACAGCAAAAACTGATGAAGAAGGCCGTGAATTATTAAACCTATTGGGAATGCCTTTTAGGAAATAGTGAAGGAGTAGAACTATGGCAAAAACATCATTAAAAATTAGAAATAAAAGAACACAAAAGTTCAAAACTAGAGAATATACACGATGTGAACGTTGTGGAAGACCACATTCAGTATATCGTAAATTCAAATTATGCCGTATCTGCTTTAGAGAGTTAGCTAATAAGGGACAAATCCCTGGCGTAACGAAATCTAGCTGGTAGAAAGGAGACTATCAATGGTAATGACAGATCCAATTGCTGATATGCTTACACGTATTCGTAATGCTAATCAAATGAAGCATGAATATGTAGAGATGCCAGCATCAAAATTAAAACAAGAAATTTTAAGTGTTATCAAGAATGAAGGTTACATTAAAGATGTAGAACTGCTTTCTAAAGAAGAAAAGGGAACTACTTTTAAAACTTTAAAAGTAACGCTTAAGTATACGGATAAAAAAGAAAGAGTAATAAAAGGTTTAACCCGCATATCAAAACCTGGTTTAAGAGTTTATGCAAAGGCTAGTGAAATGCCTAAAGTTTTAAATGGCTTAGGAATTGCTATCGTATCGACATCAAATGGAGTTATGACTGATAAAGAAGCACGTCAAAAGAATTTTGGCGGCGAAGTTGTAGCTTATGTTTGGTAGGAGGTTTTGTTATGTCTAGAGTTGGAAATAAAATTATAAAATTAACTGATGGCATATCAGTAGACGTACAACCAGGAAATTTTGTAGTAGTAAAAGGTCCAAAAGGCGAAATAAGTCAACAATTATGTCCTCAAATGACAATCAAGGTTGAAGATAGAGATGTTAAAATTACTAGGCCTAGTGATACGCAAGAACTAAGAACTCTTCATGGAACAACAAGAGCACTTTTACACAATATGGTAGAAGGAGTTACTAATGGTTTTTCTAAGGGGCTTGAAATTGAAGGAACAGGATATCGTGTTTCTTTGAAAGGAAAAGTTTTAGTGATTGCTGCAGGTTATTCACATTTACTGGAATTCCCTATTCCAGAAGGATTGACGGTAGAAGTTCTTAATCCCAATGAATTAGTAATCAAAGGCGTAGATAAACAAGCCGTTGGTCAATTTGCTGCTGAAGTTAGAGCGAAAAGAAAACCGGAACCTTATCTTGGAAAAGGTATTCGTTATAAAGGCGAAATTATTCGTCGTAAAGAAGGAAAGAAAGCTAAATAGAAAGGAGTGTATGAGTAGTGATCACAAGAAAATCGCGTAATAAAACACGTAATATTCGTCATTTAAGAATTCGCAAAAATATTAGTGGAACATCTACCTTACCTCGTTTAAATGTGTTCAGATCAAATGCACATATTTATGCTCAAGTAATCGATGATGTAGAAGGGGTAACTTTAGTTAGTGCTTCTAGCATAGATAAAGAATTAAAGTTAGAAAAAGGCTCAAATAAAGCAGCGGCAGCACAAGTAGGTGCTTTAATTGCCAAAAGAGCGTTAGATAAGAAAATTGAGAATGTTGTATTCGATCGTGGTGGATACTTATATCACGGAAGAGTAAAAGCATTAGCGGAAGCTGCTAGAGAAACAGGATTAAAGTTCTAGGAGGTTAACGATGAGACAAGAAAAAGAAAACAAAAGAAGTAGAAAAGTTGTTGAAGAAGTCGTTAAAGAATTCGAAGAACGAGTAGTTAGTATTAATCATGTCACTAAGGTTGTTAAGGGTGGTAGAAGATATCGTTTTAGCGCATTAGTGGTTGTTGGTGACTATAAAGGCCGAGTTGGCTTAGGTACAGGAAAAGCTATCGAAATTCCTGATGCAATTAAAAAAGCAGTTGAAGATGCAAAAAGGAATTTAATTAATGTTCCGATTGTTAACACTACAATTCCTCACGCTGTTACAGGTGTTTATGGAGCTGGTCGTGTTTTCTTAAAACCTGCACCTGATGGAACCGGTGTTATCGCTGGTGGACCTGTGCGTGCGGTAGTTGAATTAGCAGGAATTACGGATATTTTATCAAAATCAATAGGCTCAAGCACTCCTATTAACATAGTAAGAGCAACTATGCAAGGATTAAAATCTCTAAGAACAGTTGAAGAAGTTGCTGAAATTAGAGGGAAAAAGCCTGAGGAAATTTTGGGGTAGAAACACATGGCAGAAAAGAAGATTACTATCAAATTAGTGAAGAGTTCAATCGGTCGTAAACCCAATCAAACAAAGACGTTAAAAGCGTTGGGGTTAACGAAGATTAATCAAGTTGTTACTAAACCAGATAATGAAGCAGTTCGCGGAATGATTGCAACTGTTAGTCATTTATTAGAAGTGTTAGAAGGTTAGGAGGCGCACATGGAATTACATGATTTAAAGCCTGTAGATGGCGCAAGACAGAATAAAAAACGTGTTGGTCGTGGAACAAGTAGCGGTCATGGTAAAACAAGTGGTCGCGGACATAAAGGACAAAATTCTCGTAGTGGTGGCGGAGTTCGCCCAGCATTTGAAGGTGGACAAACACCATTATTCAAGAGATTGCCGAAACGAGGATTCACAAATGTGAACAGAAAAGAATATGCTATTGTTAACCTAGCAGATCTTAACTGTGATCGTTTCAAAGAAGGAAGTAAAGTTACTCCTGAATTACTAGTTAAAGTTGGACTAGTTAGTAAAAATGTTAAAAATATTAAGGTTTTAGGAAATGGTAAATTAGAAAAGAAACTAATAGTTTGTGCTCATAAATTTTCTAAATCAGCAGAAAAGGAAATTGTTGAAGCTGGTGGGAAAATAGAGGTAATCTAATATGGCAATTAAAAATAAAAAAATATGGATTAGCTTATTATTTACTGCACTATTTCTATTTATTTATCGTTTTGGATATTTTATCCAAATACCATTTGTTAAAATCGAATATGTAAAAAAATTGTTCTCTTCTGGAGAATCAATGTTTGGTTTCTTGGATGTGTTTAGCGGTGGAGCATTGTCGAACTTCTCCATTGTTGCTTTGGGTATCAGCCCTTATATCACCGCTTCAATTGTTATTCAATTGTTGCAGATGGATATTGTTCCTGTATTAAAAGAGTGGTCTGAAGAAGGACAAGTAGGAAAAGAAAAATTAAATCAATTGACAAGGTATCTTGCGCTTGGATTAGCTTTTGTTCAAGCATTGACCTTAACTATTGGTATTTCTGTAACTTATAATAATGCTTTATTTGGACCAGGAACACCTATCACACCAATGACTTATATCTATTTATCGTTGGTAATGACAGCTGGAACAGCATTTGTGTTATGGATTGCTGAAAGGATTACCCAAAAAGGAATTGGAAATGGTACATCAATGATTATCGTTGCTGGTATTATTGCTAGTTTTCCTGATATGATTAATGATTTAATTCAAAAGTATATCATTTCTGGTGGAGAAAAAATTGGGAATATTTTCATTTTCTTTGGAGTAATTTTGTTAATGATTTTAATCATTGTCGGAGTTATCTTTATTGAAGCAGCACAAAGAAAGATTCCTATTCAATATGCGAATCGACCAGCAACTGCTTCTTTTAGAGGTAAAAGTGATTCTAACATTCCAATTAAGTTGAATTCAGCAAGTGTTATCCCAGTTATTTTTGCTTCAACATTAATGAGTTTGCCAACAACAATCTCTAACTTCCTAACAAATGCAACAGCAAAAACATGGCTTACAAATATTTTTAGTTCAAGTGAACCAATTGGATTTGTCTTATATATTGTATTAATTTTTGTTTTCTCATTCTTCTATGCATTCTTGCAAATGAGTCCAGAGAAGATGGCAGAAAATTTACAAAAACAAAATGCATATATTCCAGGTATTAGACCCGGTGATGAAACAGCGGCTTATTTCTCAAGAGTATTGTTTAAAATAACTATGGTCGGTGCAACATACCTATCCATCGTAGCTTCAATTCCAATTATTATGTCAAAGATATTTAAATTGCCTTCTTCAGTTCAAGTTGGAGGAACAAGTTTAATTATCGTTGTTGGTGTTGCAATTGAAACGGTGAATCAATTAAAAACTCAAAGTCAAGAAAAGCAATATCGAGGCTTCATTGACTAGAGGAAAGAACATGCGTTTACTAATAATTGGTGCTCCAGGGGCTGGAAAAGGAACCCAAGCAGCTTTGATTAAAGAATATTTTGCGATACCTCATATATCTACTGGTGAAATGTTTCGAGAAGCAATCTCACAACAAACAGAAATCGGTTTAGAGGCCAAAAAATATATCGATAAAGGTGATTTAGTGCCCGATAGTGTGACTATTGAATTGATGAGAGAAAGACTTCTAAAAGATGATTGTAAAAAAGGTTTTCTTTTAGATGGCTTTCCTCGAACAATAGCCCAAGCTCAAGCTCTAGATGAAATGTTAGAGAAGCTTGAAATTAAATTAGATGCTGTTTTAAATGTAGACATTGATGATAAGATTTTGATTGATAGAATTGTAGGTCGTCGTACTTGCTCGGTTTGTAAAGAAAACTACCATATAACGAACAAAAAAACTAAAGTTGAAGGAATTTGTGATGTTTGTGGGGGGAAATTAATTCAAAGAGCAGATGATACAGAAGAAACTATCAAAAACAGGTTACGTGTGTATCACCAGTTAACTAAACCTGTTTTAGATTATTACGCTAAACAAGGTTTAATTAAAACTATTAGCGGTCGTGAAAATATTGAGGAGATATTTATGAAGGTTAAACACCTTCTTGGAGGCAATGAATGATTTTACTTAAAAGTAATCGAGAAATAGAGTTGATGAAAGAAGCAGGAAGGATTGTAGCGAAAGCTCATAGAGCTGTTAAGGAAGCTATCGCTCCTGGTGTTTCAACACATCAACTAGATAAGATTGCTGAAGAGGTAATTAGAGAGGCAGGAGCAATTCCATCCTTTAAAGGATATGGTGGCTTTCCCGGCTCTATTTGCGCTTCAATCAATAACGTTGTCATCCACGGTATCCCTAGTAAAAAAATAAAATTAAAAAAAGGTGATATTATTGCCATTGATATTGGAGCTAATTATAAAGGCTATCATGGCGATAGTGCTATCACTCATGGTGTTGGCGAAATCAGTGAAGCCCGACAAAGACTCTTAAAGATCACAGAAGAATCTTTGTATAAAGGGTTAGAATTAGCCAAACCCTTAAACCGTTTATCCGATATTTCTCATGCAATCGAAGAGTATGTTATAAGCAATGGGTATACTGTTGTGAAAGAATTTACTGGACATGGTGTTGGTCGTGATTTGCATGAAGATCCAATGATACCTAATTATGGACCTGCTGGTCATGGTCCTGTATTAAGAGTCGGAATGACCCTTGCTATTGAACCGATGGTAAATGCTGGCCGCGCAGATGTTAAAGTATTAAGCGATGGCTGGACAACTGTAACCATAGATGGTAGCGATAGTGCTCATTTCGAACATACCATTGTTATAACAGAGCAAGGTTATGAGATATTAACGATTGAAGGAGGCTTTGCCAATGTCAAAGAATGATGTGATAGAATTAAAAGGAACAGTTATTGAGTCCCTACCTAATTCAATTTTTAAAGTTAAATTAGATAATGGACATCAGATTATAGCCCACGTTTCTGGTAAAATCCGTATGAATTTCATATTCATTTTACCAGGTGATAGAGTAACTGTTGAATTATCACCCTATGATTTAACACGTGGACGCATTACTTATCGACACAAATAAGTAATACAAGCAATTCAAACCCAGTTTCTTATGAAACTATTTAAGGAGGAATTTAAAATGAAGGTTAGACCATCAGTAAAACCAATATGTGATCAATGTAAAGTAATAAAACGTAACGGCAAAGTTATGGTTATTTGTAAAAATCCAAAGCACAAGCAAAAACAAGGATAATTAGGAGGTGCAAATATATGGCACGTATTTCTGGTGTTGATATTCCACGTGATAAACGAGTGGTTATTTCACTGACATATATCTATGGAATAGGAAAACCAACAGCAATTGAAATATTAAAAAAAGCAGGCGTTGATGAAAATAAACGCGTTAAAGATTTAAGTGAAGAAGAACTAGCGATAATTAGACGAGAAGTAGCTGCTCTAAAAGTAGAAGGTGACTTACGCCGTGAAGTTGCTATGAATATTAAGAGATTGATGGAAATTGGATGCTACAGAGGAATCCGTCATCGTAAAGGATTACCGGTAAGAGGACAAAATACTAGATGTAATGCTCGTACTCGAAAAGGTAAAGTTAAGACTGTGGCAAATAAGAAGAAATAGGAGGAATTGAATAATGGCTCGTAAAATTCGTAAACGTAAAGTTAAAAAGAATATTCCTAATGGGGTAGCACATATTCATTCTACCTTCAACAACACAATTGTTACAATAACTGATACTGTAGGAAATGCAATCGCTTGGAGTAGTGCTGGTGCACTAGGATTTAAGGGTAGTAAAAAATCAACTCCTTTCGCAGCATCTCAAGCATCTGAAGCTTGTGCTAAAGCGGCTTTGGATAGTGGTATGATCAAAGTTGAAGTTTCTGTTAAAGGCCCGGGTCCAGGACGTGAGGCGGCTATTAGATCATTACAAGTTGCTGGTCTTGAAATTACATCAATTAAAGATGTTACTCCAATTCCACATAATGGTTGTCGTCCTCCAAAACAACCTAGAGGATAGAGATATACTACTAAAAAAAATAAAAGGAGGACCGAATGAGAAAATTCGAATTTATTAAACCTCAAATTACTGTTGAATCAAGTGATTTAGAAAATTACGGTAAATTCATCATTTCTCCATTAGAGAGGGGATATGGGATTACTTTAGGCAATGCACTTCGTCGTGTATTGCTATCGTCTATGCCAGGAGTGGCAATTGTTGCTATGGATGTTGAAGGGGTTGCCCATGAATTCATGGCCCTAAACGGAGTATTAGAAGATGTAACAGAAATCATTCTTAATTTAAAAAGCATTATCCTTTCGATAGATGAAGATAAATTATTTAAAGCGATGCCACAAGATGCTCAAGATGTTTATGAACTAACTATTGATGTAGAAGGCGAAGGGGTTATTGTGGCGGGCGATTTAGAACATAGTAGCGAAATAAAAATTGTTAATCCAGAACAAGAAATTGCAACATTAGAAAAAGGCGGAAAATTCAAGGCTCGTTTCTATGCTAGAAGAGGAATTGGTTACGTTAGTGCTGAAGAAAACAAAGTTTTCTGTAAGGATAAAAGCGGAAATTTAATTGCTACAAGAATAGCAATCGATGCTATTTATACTCCAGTTACAAAAGTAAAATACACTGCTGATAAAACAAGGGTTGATGAGGATGTTGATTTCGATAAACTGACAATGGAAGTTTGGACAAACAAATCTATCAAACCAGCGGATGCAATTTCACTTGCTGCAAAATTCTTGCAAGAACACTTCGAAGTTATATCCCATTTAAATGAAATAGTAATACAAGAACAATATATGTATGAACGAGAAGAAAAGGTTTCAAATAAGAAATTTGAAAAGAAAATTGAAGAGCTTGATTTGTCTGTTCGTTCTTATAATTGTTTAAAACGTGCTGGTATTAATACCGTAGGCGACCTTACTCAAAAGAATGAGGAAGAAATGATGAGAGTAAGAAATCTAGGCCGTAAATCATTAAAAGAAGTAGTACAAAAACTTCGTGAAATTGGTTTAGACTTACGCCGTACATACGATACAGATACTAGTTATCAAGACAACGAAGATATTGAAAAAGAAGATGATGATTCATCTGATGATGATCTTTTCTAGTCAAAAAAACCAAAGGGAGGACTAAAATAATGTCATTAGGTTATCGAAAATTAGGTCGTAACTCAGCTCAACGCAAAGCGTTATTAAGAGATTTAGTTACCGATTTAATTATTAGTGAACGTATTGAAACAACTCTTCAAAAAGCTAAAGAACTACAAAGATTAGCCGATAGAATGGTAACTCTTGGTAAAAAAGGAACTTTAGCTGCCAGATGCCAAGCTGCTGAATTGGTTAGATTTGAAATGGCTAATGAAAAAGAATTTGCTATCCAAAAGCTATTTTCAGAAATTGCGCCAAAATATCAAGACAGAAAAGGTGGCTATACAAGAGTATTAAAAACAGGTCCTAGACGCGGAGATTCTGCGCCTATGGCACTTATCGAATTCGTTTAGAAATAAAAGCAAGGCTATTGGGAAATCCAATGGCCTTTTGTTTTAGAAAAATGTAAATTATTTTCATATTGACTAAAAGGGGTATTAGTCATATAATAAATTAAAAGGTACGGAAATTGATTCAACAATTTTTGTTTAATAAGGAATTAGGTTAAATGCCTAAGCTGTCCCAGCAACCGTGATATCGATGAAAGCCAATTATGCCACTGTATGAAAATATGGGAAGGCTGGTTAGTAAAGTGAAGTTAAGCCGGTAGACTTGCCTTTTAAAAAGAAATTATTTAATTTCTCCTGGGATTTGAGAAAAACGAGAATATTTTTATATTGTTTTCGTATTTTTGAATTCTAGTTTTTTAATTAGAATTTTTTTTATGGAGGCGTGAAATGAATTACATTATTAAACGTGATGGGCGAAAAGAAATTTTCGATAAAACAAAGATTTTTGTTGCTATTGAGAAAGCTAGTGAAGCAGCGGGAAACCAATATTGCATAAGCCAGAAAAATGCGAAAATAATTACAGAGAAAGTGTTGGTTGAGTTAGAAAAAAAATACACAATAAACATCCCAACCGTTGAGGAAATTCAAGATCAAATTGAAAAAGTATTGATTGCAGAAAATTTCTTTGATATTGCGAAACATTATATTTTGTATCGTGCAGAAAGAACGAGAATAAGAAACTCAAAAACAAGATTAATGAAAACAATGAGAGAGATAACCTTCAAATCATCAAAAGATAGCGATAAATTAAGAGAAAACGCAAATATTAATGGTGATACTGCGATGGGGACAATGTTGAAATATGGAAGTGAAGCAGCTAAAGAGTTTTATTTACAAGAGGTAATAAATCCAAGATTTTCTAAAGCGCATATTGATGGGCTGATTCACATCCATGATTTGGATTTTTATTCACTGACAACAACTTGTTGCCAAATTGATTTATTTGATTTGTTTAACAATGGTTTTTCAACGGGAAATGGATTTATCAGAGAACCCAACAGTATTAGAAGTTATGCTTCTTTAGCTTGTATTGTTATTCAAGCAAATCAAAATGATCAACATGGGGGGCAAAGCATCCCTAATTTTGACTATGTGATGGCAGAAGGTGTAAAAAAGACATATAAAAAAGCATTTGTGATTAATTTATATAAACTACTATCTTTGTTTGATAATAGCATTGAACAAAAAAGAGTCAAAGAACTAGTCTATTCTATTGAAAATGATGAAACCTGTGTTTTTAAAATGAACAATAAAATTTTCATCAATAAACTAGTAGAAGTATTAAAGGAAATATATCCAATAGATAACATCGAAGAAATCGTTGAACAAGCAGAAATTCACGCAATCAAAGATACAGAGTATGAAACATATCAATCTATGGAAGCTCTGATCCATAATCTTAATACTATGCATTCTAGAGCAGGAGCACAAGTTCCATTCAGTTCCCTAAATTATGGCACCGATACTAGTGATGAAGGAAGAATGGTAATGAGATGTTTACTCGATGCAACTTTGAAAGGATTAGGAAATGGAGAAACTGCAATATTTCCTATTCAAATATTTAAGGTTAAATCAGGAATTAATTTTGATGCACAAGATAAAAACTATGACTTGTTTAAACAATCAATTTTAGTTTCAAGTAAGCGACTTTTCCCTAATTTTTCATTTTTAGATGCGCCATATAATCTTAAGTATTATCGTGAAGGAGATTATAATAGTGAAGTGGCATATATGGGGTGCAGAACAAGGGTTATCGGAAATGTTGATAAAACGAAAGAAGTCACTTGTGGGAGAGGGAACCTTAGTTTCACATCGATTAATCTACCAAGGCTTGCTTTTGAAAGCGTAAATATAGATGAGTTCAAAACTAAGTTAGCAGAAACAATGGATTTAGTTCGCGACCAACTTCTAGAAAGATTAGAAATTCAATCACAAAAGAAGGTTTACAATTTTCCTTTTTTAATGGGACAAGGAATATGGTTAGATTCAGAAAAATTGAAAAAAGATGAAGAAATTCGTGAAGTTTTAAAACACGGAACGCTATCGATAGGGTTTATAGGTTTAGCTGAAGCGCTGAAGAAATTGACGGGATATCATCATGGAGAAAGCGAAGCCTCACAAAAAACTGGTCTTGAAATTATCGGATTGATGCGAAAAAAATGCGATGAATACACAGAAAAACTACAATTGAACTTTACTCTATTAGCTACACCAGCTGAAGGATTATCAGGAAGATTTGTAAAACTAGATAGAGAAAAGTACGGTTTGTTTGAAGGAATAACCAATCATGAATTTTATACAAATTCTTTTCATATTCCAGTATACTATCCAATCTCTATCGTTAATAAGATAAAAAAAGAAGCACCATATAATGAATTAACCAATGCAGGTCATATTACCTATGTAGAAGTAGATGGGGACATCGCAAACAATCTTGAAGCGTTTGAAAAAATTATTCGTTTTATGCATGATGAAGGAATTGGTTATGGTTCTATAAATCATCCAGTTGACCGAGATCCTCTTTGTGGTTACAATGGAATAATTAACGATGTATGTCCAAAATGTGGCAGAAGAGAAGGTAATCTTAAATTTGAAAGAATAAGGCGAATTACAGGATATTTGGTAGGAACGCTTGACCGTTTTAACGATGCAAAAAAAGCGGAAGAAAGAGAAAGAGTTAAGCATGGAATTAATTAGAGTTGCAGGAATAATCAATGATTCTATCGTCGATGGACCGGGAATAAGATTAACTATTTTTACTCAAGGATGTTATCATCATTGTCAAGGATGTCATAACCCTCATACACATGATATTAAAGGTGGTTTTCAAATAGAAATAGAAAACATTATAAAAATGATTGATGATAATCCTTTATTATCGGGAATTACCTTTTCTGGAGGAGAACCAATATTGCAATGGGAAAAATGTGTCATCATTGCCAAAGCAGCAAAGGAAAGAGGATTAAATGTAGTCTTGTATACAGGGTATTTATATGAACAAATCGAAAAACTACCAAACATTGAAAAATTACTGAATTGTGTAGATTGGATAATTGATGGGCCATTCCTTCAAGAAAAGAAATCACTTTTATTGAAATATCGTGGCAGTAGTAATCAAAGAATCATCGATGTAGCAGAAACATTGAGAAAAAAAGAAATAGTGCAATTAGAAATCGATGATTAATGAAATGATTTGGTTTTAAAAAATTAATTTCTAGGATTATTCAAAGCTCTTTATCGACAAAAAGCCAAAATTAAGTTATAATTAATAAAAATAAGATAAATTTACTTATTAATTATTGTTTGGAGGCTGGCATGTTATATTTAAAAAACATTGTAAAAGATTATAAAGCAGGAAATATATCAGTAAGAGCTTTAAACAATATTACGATTGAATTCCGAAGACAAGAATTTGTCAGTGTTTTGGGACCATCAGGTTGTGGAAAAACCACATTATTAAACATTATTGGCGGTTTAGATAAGTGTACTAGTGGTGATTTTTTGATTGAAAATCAAGACACAAAGACCTATAAAGATTCAGAGTGGGATCATTATCGTAACGATAAAATAGGGTTTGTTTTTCAGAGTTTCAATCTAATCCAACATTTATCGGTTTGGAAAAATGTTGAATTGGCCCTAACGTTATCAGGAATATCAAAAATAAAAAGTAAAATTAGAGTTGCTGATGCTTTAGAACGAGTGGGGTTATTAGATCAAAAAGATAAAAAGCCGAATCAGTTAAGCGGAGGACAAATGCAAAGAGTAGCTATTGCTCGTGCCCTGGTTAATAATCCTGAAATCATTCTGGCAGATGAACCAACCGGAGCACTTGATTCCGTGACTTCAAAGCAGATTTTAGATATTTTAAAAGAAATATCCTCAGAACGGCTGGTAGTGATGGTCACCCATAATCAAGAATTTGCTAATCAATATTCAACAAGAATTATCAACTTAAAAGATGGTCATATCGTTAGTGATAGCAATCCTTTTGCAGCAGAAAAAGACAAGGAAAAAGAGATAAAAAAAGCGAAAACTTCGATGCCGATTGTTACGGCATTAGCATTATCTTTTTTAAATTTAAAATCTAAAATTGCAAGAACAATGCTAACAATTATCGCTGGTAGTATTGGAATTGTCGCAATCGGTTTAGTTTTATCAGTGTCCAATGGTATGACAAAGTATATCAATGATGTGCAACGAGTAGCCCTCGGTGACTATCCGATTAACATCACAAGTTCAGTGATAACGTCACCAGAAGTTTCCATTTATAGTAAGCTAAAAGAATTTCCGGAAGAAAAGATGATTACAGTTGTTCGTGGTAATACACAATATGAACACTTTAATGCTATTGAAGATGAGTTTTTTGAATATTTACAAGATATGCCGAGTGAATGGTATACATTAATCAATTATGGCACATCAATCAATTTAAACCTATTATATCAAGATGGAATAGCCTATCAAAAAGTTACTGATTCTTATTTTTATGAGATGACGGAAAATGTAGATTTTGTTGGTGAGCAATATACTGTTCTGGAAGGAAAAATTCCTCAAAATGCCAATGAAATTGCCTTAGTTGTAGATAGTTATAACTGTATCAGTGCCATGCTTCTTTACTATTTAGGGATGAGTTATGAAAATGTTGAAACATTGACATTTGCTGATTTTATGGGAAAAGAGTTTAAATTGTTAGATAACGATGAGTATTATGTAAAAATGGACAATCGTTATTATGCAAAAGGAAAATCATATTATGCTGATTTATACGAGAATGCTCAAACAACATTAGAGATTGTCGGAATTTTGAGAATTGAGCCCAAGGCAACATCGAAACTCTATTCATCAGGACTACTCTATACCAAAGCATTATCAGAACTAGTCTATGAACGTTCGATAAATTCAGCGATTGTAAAAGAGCAAATAGCAGCAGGAATAAACACAAATGTTTTCACGGGATTACCTTATGAAGATATCATCGGTATTAGTTCCACACAAACAAAAACCTATCAATATGAAATGAATTTAGTCAACCTAAATGGTATGAAAAAAATCAATCGTTTATATATTTACACTTCCACATTTTCTGATCGGGGAAATATTACTAACTATATCAACGCTTATCAAAATCCTGAAAGCAATGTGAAGATTAACACCTCCGATTATACAAGTAGAATTACCAATGAGTTTGCTACCTTTGTGTTAGTGCTAACAAAAGTATTAATTATTTTTGCATCTATATCATTAGTAGTCTCTTCAATTATGATTGCGGTTATTACATATATTTCTGTTATTGAAAGAACGAAAGAAATTGGGATTTTACGCAGTCTTGGGGCAAGAAAAAAAGATATTTCTCGAGTGTTTAATGCTGAAACAGCAATCATTGGATTTGCCGCAGGGATTTTAGGAATTATCGGTGTGTATGCTTTGGAAAAGCCAATTGACAGTTTGGTGAAGAATATTATTACTAAAAATACGAGTTTAACTACTGGATTGACAACCTTTGATATTGTTCAGACAAAACCAGAATACCTAGTTTTACTACTAGTTGGTAGTATTGTCATCACAATACTCGCAGGAATGATACCAGCTATTATTGCTAGTTATAAGTCTCCGGTCGATGCATTAAGAAACGAATAAAAAATGGAAGTCATATAAGAAAGATAAAGCTAAAAATAAAAGAAATTAGGCTATATTTTATATGCTTATTAAAGTGAAAAGTCCGTTATCGGACTTTTTTGTTTGATTTACAGAAAGCCTATCATATTATTTGCAAACAAGTAAAAAAAATGATAAAATAATAAGTTAGTAGAGGTCGCCATGAAAAAGCTTGATTATCTAATAATTATTATTGTTGCTATTATATCCATATCATTTTATACCATTTACATCGTCAGTAAAAATCTTAGGGATGAAGTAGATATCCAAATTTTATATCAAAATGAGGTAATCTATGAAACCCCTCTAACAAAAGAAACAGAAATCACTGTTTTTGTAGTTGGTATAGATAACGAAGTAATTGTTACTGTAGATGGTCAAAGCAAAAGTTATGATTATCTTTTTAAAGAACCTTTTTACAATACAATATTAATTACAAACAAGGAAATAAAAATGATAGATGCTAGTTGTAAGAATCATGATTGTATGCGTATGCAAATGAATCCTTTATTTCATACCCCAATTGTTTGTATAAATGGAATCATTGTAAAGATGGTTAGTAGAGATATAGAAATTATATCTTAGGAGTAAAACATGAACATAATTGAAATAAAAAACTTGAATTTTCAATATACAAAAAAAGATGTCGCGATAAAAAATGTTTCTTTATCAATCGAAAAAGGAGAATTCGTTTGTATTTTAGGACATAATGGTAGTGGTAAATCAACACTAGCAAAACTAATAGCGGGATTGCTTGCGGCTAAAAGTGGCGAAATTTATGTAAATGGAATATTGATTAATGAAAAAACAATTAATGAAGTAAGGCATAATGTTGGAATCGTGTTTCAAAATCCAGATAATCAGTTTGTTGGAGTTACCGTGAAAGATGATATTGCTTTTGGTTTAGAAAATCGACAAATTGAACGAGAAGAAATGCTTGCCCGGATTGAAAAGTATGCACAACTAACCAACATGAGCGATTTTTTAGAATATAATCCAGAAAATTTGTCCGGTGGAGAGAAACAGCGAGTTGCTATTGCTGGTGTTTTAGCGTGCCATCCTGAAGTTATTATTTTTGATGAAGCAACGTCTATGCTTGATCCTAAAGGTGTCCGTGAAGTTACAGCAATGATCAATCAATTGAAGGGATATAAAACGATTATATCGATCACCCATAATTTACAAGAGGCTTTGTTTGCTGATCGAGTAATTGTGATGAACGATGGGGAAATTGTATTAAATGATACTCCAATCAATGTTTTCAAACAAAAAGAAATTTTAATCAATTCTAAATTAGATATCCTAACAAGCATGAAATTAATCACCAAAATCAATAGTGAAAAAGGATTAAAAAATAAAGCAGAAATCGAGGAACTGTTATGGCAATTAACTTTCGAAAAGTAAGCTATTCCTATTCGGCTTTGAAGAAAAATAAAAAAGTAAAATTTGCAGTTAGTGATGTCAATTTAGAAATTGCAGAAAAAGATGAATTTATTGCGATTGTTGGACATACAGGTAGTGGAAAAAGTACCTTGGTACAATTAATGAATGCACTTTTAGTTCCTTCACTAGGAGAAATAGATATCTTAGGAACAACGATTACTCCCCATGCAAAAGTAAAACTAAAACCAATTAGAAAACAAGTTGGACTTGTTTTTCAATTTCCTGAATATCAACTTTTTGAAGAAACATCGTTAAAAGATATTACTTTTGGTCCGAAAAATTTCGGAATACCAACAGAAGAAGCGATACAAAAAGCACTTGATGTCGCCCGATTAGTGGGATTAAGCGATGATATTTTAAAGAAGAGTCCTTTTGCTATTTCGGGTGGCGAAATGCGGAAGGTAGCAATTGCCGGAATTCTGGCCAGTAATCCCGATATTTTAATTTTAGATGAACCGACAGTTGGTCTAGATCCGTTTGGAAAAAGCGAATTATTAAAATTGTTAAAGCGGATTAATGAAGAAGAACATAAAACAATCATCATTATTACCCACGATATGGAAGTAGTTAGCCAAGTGGCAAAGCGAGTAATCGTTTTAGATAATGCGAAGATTGTTTATGACGGGGACATGAAAGCATTGTTTAAAAATGATGAGTTTTTAATCAATCATAATCTCGATTATCCTGAAATAATGAAATTGATGCGCTCTCTAAAAGAAAGATTGGGTGTAGATATTGATATCTATCAATATAGCATTGAAGAAGCTTATCAAGAACTATCTCGTGTTTTGGGTGATTAACTATGAATGAAAAAATTGTTTTTGGTCAGTATTATCATACTGATTCTTGGATTCATCGTCTCGACCCCCGAACCAAAATAATTGCTGTTTTTTTGTATATGATTGCATTATTTGTAGTCAAGAATGTTTATTTATTAGGTGCATTTTTACTATTGGCTTTGATTGTGATTACTACAAGTAAGGTTCCGTTAATTAAATTTTTGAATAGTTTGAAGATGGTTTCGTTCATTTTGCTATTTACTTTTTTCTTCCAATTACTACTGAGAAAAGATGGCGAGCAATTAGCTGTGTTTTCTTTCAACATGACTATTATTAATGCCCTTTTGATTATTCTTTTATTTATTCTTTATTTTCTTTCGCGAAGAATCATTAAAAGTTTTAGGGTTTTATTGCTTAGTATCGTTTTATTGATCAGTTTTTATATCCAAATTAAATTTGATTTCTCGTATTTGCTATTTACTTATCAGGTTCGTATTTTTGATTCAGGATTAATAATGTCCTTATACATCTTGTTACGAATCATTGCCTTGTTATTTATTTCCTCTTTATTAACTCTAACAACGAAACCAACGGATTTAAATAATGGCCTGGAGGCAATTTTAAAACCATTAAAACATATCGGCGTAAAGGTTTCAACACTAACCATGATGATTTCAATTGCACTTCGTTTTATTCCTACCTTAATCAATGAAGCTGAAAAAATCTTGAAAGCACAAGCATCAAGAGGAGTAGATTTTAAAGAGGGAAAAATTGGAGCCAAAGTAATGCAAATCATTTCTTTATTGGTACCGATGTTTGTTATTGCTTATAAAAGGGCTTATGATTTGGCAGATGCGATGGAAGCAAGAGGATTTATTCCTGATGCACCAAGAACGAATATCAATTTGTTGAGATACAGAACTAGTGATTACCTTACGTTTGGATTTAGTTTTGCTCTGTTAGTCGTTACTATTTATTTGAGGATATTCTATGCGTTATAAATGTATTGTTAGTTATGATGGCACTAATTTCCATGGTTTTCAAACCCAACAAGATTTGCGCACTGTTCAAAAAGAGATTGAAGATGTTTTATTCAAAATTATGAAAAAACCAATTACTATTCATTGTTCAGGAAGAACAGATACTGGAGTTCATGCTATCGGTCAAGTCTTTCATTTTGACTCAGATGTAGATATGGGAAATTGGAATATGAAAAATGCAATTAATTCTCGCATTTCCAAAGATATTTATATTCAGAGTGTTGAAAAAGTTGATGAGACTTTTCATGCTCGCAGGAGTGCTATTAAAAAAGAATATCATTATGTTATTGACTTCGGGGAGTATAATCCTTTACTGAGGAATTATCGCTATTATTGTCGCTATAAAAATGTGGACCGTTTGTTAATGGAAGAAGCAGCAAAGTTATATATTGGAGAGCATGATTTTCGCTCATATACAAAAAATAAAGACAAAGAAAACACAATTAGAGAAATATATTCTATTGACTTTATTTGGGATTTTGACCTACTTACGATTAAAATTGTCGGCTCGGGGTTCCTTCACAATATGGTGAGAATTTTAGTTGCTATGTGGTTGGAAACAGCAAGAGGTAAATACTCTTTAGAACAACTAAAAGCAATTACAGAGCAAAAAAATAGGGTATTTGCACCTAAAATAGCACCACCCAATGGTTTATATTTATATAAAGTGTATTATTAAACAAAATCAAAAAAACTGGCTCAAAGAGTCAGTTTTTATATATCTTTTGTTTTGTGTGATTTGGATTTTACTTTACTGATTGACATGACAATAGCTAAAATTAAAATGTTGATAAGAATGATGATTGGTCCTGTAGTAAGATTAGCACTGTAACTAATAACAAAGCCAGTAAGCAAAGAAAACTCACTAAAAATAATGGCAGTGATAATCGTATTTAAGAATGAGTCTCCAATAAGAATGGCCGCTGCTACAGGAAGAATCATCAAGGAAGCAATTAGTAAAACACCTATGATATCCATAAATAAGGAGATAACCAAAGCAATAATGATGGTTAATAATAATTGTAATGATTTTATATTGATACCTGAGACAGCAGCATAGGTTTCATCAAAACATAGGGTTACTATTTTTTTGTATGAGGTGAAAATCACAATAAAAATAAAGATAGCAATCACGATAATAATGATTAGATTAGTTGCTGAAACCGAATAAATAGAACCAAAAAGCAAACTAGTAGTAAATTTTGCGTCGATATTGTTACTTAAATTAATAAATAAACCACTTAACGCGACACCAAAGCTCATGACAATGGGCATGGATAATTCCTTATAGTTTTTATAAAAACCTCTCAGTTTTTCGATTAAGAAAGTTCCTCCTATGCTGAAAATAATTCCCATAATCGATGGATCAAAGCCTTTCACAGTAATCAATCGAGAAAGAAAGACACCAAAGCAAACACCAGCCAAGGAAAAATGGCTTAAGGTATCAGCAATAAAGGATAGTCGTCTGATAACAACAACAGAACCAATGATAGGAGCTAAAACACCGACGATGATACCGGCGATTAGAGCATAGAGCATAAAATCATATTCAAAGATGGCACGGAAGAAACTGCTAAGAATCATATTCTTCACCTATCTTTTGGAAACGATAATCGCCTAAATCATTTAAAACTAAAGAATAATCAGTTAAATCCTTACAAAAGTCAAGGTCATGACTCGAAATAATAATCGTGATTTCTTGTTTTTTTAAATCGGCGAGAATTTGATGGAGTGCTTTTACGTTTTCTGCGTCAACGCCAACTGTTGGTTCATCGAGAATCAGTAATTTTGGATTATTCAATAGACTTCTAGCAATAAAAACTCGTTGAATTTGTCCTCCGGAAAGGTTATTGATATTTTCATGATAAATTTTATTCAAATCCAACGCATTGATGATAGAGGTGTAAAAAGCATCGCGTTTTTTGTTATATGCACAAGATAAGATCTCAAAAACAGTGATTGGAAATTCATAATTGAATTCTGTTTTTTGAGGAACATAACCTATATTTTTAAATACTTTTAAATGGTTGATATCAACATCATCTAAATAAATAGAGCCATCGGGAACACTTAATAATTTTAAGAAACATTTGATTAGGGTGCTTTTTCCTGTTCCGTTCTTTCCGTGGATTGTTAAAAAATCTCCACTTTTTAAGGAGAAAGATATTTTGTTTAGAACAAGTTTTTGGGTATATGCAAAGGTTAAGTTATTCACTGTTACTCTCATAGACAATCTCCACCCAAAATTATTCTATCATAAAAGGGCTATTAAAACAAGAAAAATACTTTCCTTTTTATCGATAATATGAGATAATAAAATATAAACTATTTTGTTTTTTAAGTAGGTGAAACAATGAAGAAAATGTTTATCACATTTGAAGGGGGCGAGGGTAGTGGCAAAACGACAATTATTAATCGCCTTATGCAAGAATTAAAAGATAAGAACATTAAAGCTTTTCAATCAAGGGAACCAGGAGGTTCGAAGATTTCTGAAGAGATAAGAAAAATAATCCTTAGTGTTGATAATACCAAGATGGACTACGTTACAGAGGCTTTGCTTTATGCTGCAAGCAGGAGACAACATTTAGAGGAAGTCATTAAACCGGCATTAAAAGAAGGGTATTTAGTTATTTGTGATCGTTATGTTGATTCCTCACTGGCCTACCAAGGATATGCCAGAGGCTTGGGAATTGATGAAGTATATAACCTGAATTATTATGCTACAGGTGGTTTGCTTCCCGACTTAACAATATTTATCGATGTTAATCCTGAGGAAGGTATCGCTCGAATTTCTAAAAATAATCGGGATAAAGATCGTCTCGATTTAGAAACCTTAGCTTTTCATCATCGAGTTCGTGAAGGATATTTACAATTAGTAAAAAGGTTTCCGGAACGAATCAAACGAATTGATGGGAACAAAAATATTGAAGAACTTTATAGCGAAATTAGAAAAGTTATATTTGAAAATTTATAGGGGGTAAATGATGGACTTTAGCACTTTATTAAGAACACAAACAAAAGTCATAAAATTACTTAATAACAGTATTCTTAAGAACCGTCTAGTAAGAGTCTATCTATTTGAAGGTGCTAAAGGAACACAAAAGATTGAAGCTGCTTATTATTTTGCTTCATTATTAATGTGTGAAAAGGAAAACAAACCTTGTGGTGAATGCTTGTCCTGTAGACGAATCAAGGAAGGTAAGCATCCGCGAATCTTCTTTATTGAACCCGCTTCAAAAGGGAATATTTTAAAAAGCCAAATAGATGAGTTAGAGCATGAATTTTCTCTTGTTTCTTTGGAAGAAGGAATTAGAGTTTTTATCATTAAGGATATTGATAAAGCAACATTGGAAGCATCCAATCGATTGTTGAAGTTTCTTGAAGAAACAAGCAGCACAACATATGGAATTCTAACAACAGAAAATTTGCAAAGCGTTATCAATACGATAAAGTCTCGCTCACAAATCGTTTCTTTTGCAAAGGTACCACGAGACGTTATCATTGAAGAGTACACTAAAAGAGGAATTAAAGAAGAGCTTTCACGAGTATTATCTATCTTAACCAATGATATTAATGAAGGCTTAATCTATGAGAAAGATGAAAAAATAATTGCCATCATTGAGCTCGTAAAAGCTATTGATGAGGCAATTTGGTGGAAAGAAAAAGAACCCATTTTGGTTTTAAACGAAACGGGGAAATTTTTAATGAACGAAAAAGATAAAATGTATCATAATATTTTTATTGATTTAATGGCAACGATAATTAATGATCATATCTATTACAAATTAAATCAAAGGAATGAAATTACATTTATCGATGCTGATTTAGATGTCAATTGTGAAGTAAAAGAATTGTTTACACTTGTAGAGAAAGTATTAGTTTATAAACAAAAAATAAAATATAATGTTAATGTAGAACTGATGTATATACAGATGTTGATTGAAATGACGAGGTAGATATGATAAAAATTGTAGGAATAACATTTAAAGAAGTAGGGAAAATATATTGGTTTGACCCAACTCCATTTGACCTTAATGTCGGCGACAAGGTTGTTGTTGAGACAGTTAGAGGACTAGAATTAGGACAAGTGACGCAACCGATCAAAGAAGTTGAAAATGACAATTTAGAGCATGAATTAAAGCCAGTAATTCGAATTGCTAATAAATATGATCTAAAAAATTATGAAGACAATTTAGAGAAAGCAAAAAAAGCTTTGGTGGATTGTGAGAAAATAATTAAACGACACAAACTGGAGATGAAATTATTGGATTGTGAATATACACTTGATCATCAAAAAATAATTATTTATTATAATGCTGAAGGAAGAGTTGATTTTAGAGAACTATTAAAGGATTTAGCATCAGAATTTAGAGTAAGAATTGAACTTCGCCAAGTAGGACCTCGTGAAGGAGCGAAATTTCTTGGGGGAATTGGGCCTTGTGGTCGTATGATTTGTTGTAAATCACATTTACGCGAATTTGATTTAGTGACAATGAAAATGGCAAAAGATCAAGGAATGACATTGAGCGCTGCAAAAGTAGCTGGTCTTTGCGGGAAATTAATGTGTTGTATTGGTTATGAAAGCCCAATTTATGAAGAAATCAGAAGGCGAATTCCATTGGTAGGAGATATTGTTAATACTCCTAAATGTAATAATTGCCGTGTTATTAGTGTTGATTTTTTGAGAGAAAGAATAAAAACAATAGATAGTGAAGAAAAAATCGATGAATGGGAAGCAAAGGAAGTCATTAAAGTTCAATCTCACAAAGAAGAAGTTACAGAGAAGGATTTAACGGATGACGTCATCGATGAATAGGATAAAGATATGGAAAACATTCATGAATTATTAGGTTATAAAAAAATTAAAATAATTCAAAGGGATGACATGTTGAGGTTTTCTTTAGATTCGACGCTTTTGGCTGATTTTGTAACAGTAAGCAAAAACACCAGAAAGATTATCGATCTAGGAACAGGGAATGGACCTATTCCCTTATTTTTAACATTAAAAACAAAAGCCAAAATATACGGCATTGAAATTCAAAAAGATGTATTTGAATTAGCAAAAAAGAGTGTTGAAATCAATGGTTTTACTGACCAAATTGAAATCATCAATGCGGATATTAAAGGCATTTATAAGTTGGTTGGGGCGAATATATTCGACATTGTAACTTGCAATCCTCCGTATTTTAAATATATTGAAACAAGTAATACGAATAAAAATGATTACTTAACAATCGCCCGCCACGAAGTTTTAATTACACTAGAAGATATTATCATTGAAAGTAAAAAATTACTGGGTGATGGGGGAAGATTCTATTTAGTTCATCGTTGTGAACGATTGCCGGAAATCATAGAAACGCTGGCAAAACATGGATTTGGAATTAAAAGAATGCGCTTTGTCCATTCTAAAACAACCGATGAAAAAGCATTTTTGGTATTAATTGAAGCGAGAAAAAATAAAAAAGCAAATGTTGAAATATTGAAACCTTTGTTTGTTTATAATAGTGATGCTGATTATACTGAAGAAGTTAAAAAGATATTTAATCGCAAATAAATATGTTCAGTTATTGCGATATATGATATAATATTATTGTAAGGAGTGATAAATATGCTTTTAAACCTATTAACGAAAGAGGAAAAATTCTATTTTATTGATTTGCTGGTTAAGGTCATTTCTGTTGATGGTACTACTAATGAAATGGAAATGCAAATCATAAACAAATTGAAATATGAAATGGGAGATGATGCTCTTCGATATCGTAAAAGTAATTTATCATTGGAAAAACTAATTGATTACTTTGCAACAAAGCCAAAAGTAACAAAGAATTTAGTGTTTTTGAATTTGCTAAGCGCTTCTTTAGCGGATGAGTTTTATTCTGTTGAGGAACACTTTTTGTTGGAACAAATTCAAAACAGTTTGGAAATACCACGAAAAAAGCGAACAGAATTGGTAAAAGCTGTTTATGCTGACCGTGATTTGCGAGAAAAAGTTAAGAGGATTATTAGCGAATGAAAATCCAAAATATTGAAAACGATCCTCAACTTTATTTAGTGCCGACGCCGATTGGTAATTTCGCTGATATGACGTTTCGCAGCATTGAAATTTTAAATACGGTTGATATGATTTTTTGTGAGGATACGCGAGTGACTAAGATTTTACTTAGTCACTTTAATATTAAAACACCGCTTTCTAGTTATCATATCTTCAATGAAGAAAGTCGCGTTACAGAAATCTTAGAAAACTTAAAACTAGGCAAAAAGATTGCTTTGGTTAGTGATGCAGGATTACCATGTATCAGTGATCCTGGCTATTTATTGGTAAGAAGGGTGTTGGATGAAGGTTATTATGTATCTAGTTTACCTGGAGCTAATGCAGGATTGACGGCATTAATCGCCTCTGGTTTACCAACGGACAAGTTTTACTTTTATGGCTTTTTAAATCATAAAAAGACACAAAAAGAAAAAGAACTGCTAGCTATTAGAGATGTAAAAGATACGATAATTTTTTATGAGTCCCCCTTAAGATTAAAAGATACTATTCTTTTAATGGAAAGAATTTTAGGAGATCGGGAAGTTGTCATAGCCAGAGAACTTACTAAGAAATATGAAGAGTATATTCGCGGAACTTTAAAAGAAATTGCCCAGTTAGATTTGCAACTAAAAGGTGAAATTGTCATCATAGTTAAGGGAGCAAATCAAACCTATTTGCAAATGGATTTAAACAAACAGACAGTAGAACAGCATTTCCATCATTATATTGATGAAGGAATTGAAGAAAAAGAGGCAATGAAATTAGTGGCAAGAGACCGAAACACTTCTAAAAGTGAAATATATAAACAAATAAAAAGCAAGACAAAATGATTTTTTTCTGTCTTGCTTTTATTGTTATTTTCTGCTTACAATGTTATAATATTAAAAAAAGGAGTGTTCTATGGACTATAAAATAATTGCCATTATCTTAGTAACAATATTATTTATTTATCAGATTATTAATAAGTATTTTATTTTTACAGCTGTTTCTCGACCAATTCCCGAGAATGTAAGAGATGTGTATGATATCACTACCTATCAAAAGTGGGCGGAATACACATCAGAAAAAACACACCATAAAATATATCAAGAATTGGTTAGTTATGCGGTTTTTATGCTGTTAATCATTTTTAATGTGTTTGCGTTTGTAGAGAAAATTGTAGTTGATAATGTGTATGCTAAAGCTATTATCGTATGGATATTTTTTGAACTGGTTAATTTTATTGTTGGTATAGGCTTTGAATATTTTGATACCATGAAAATAGAGAGCAAATATGGCTTTAATAAAACTTCTAATAAAACTTTTATTGCTGATCAAATAAAGAATTTAATTTTAAGTTTAGGTATAATGATAGGTTTATTATCTGCTTTTATTGGACTATATCTTTGGTTAGGAGATTTTATATTATTGGCATTTTCTTTGTTATTATTTTTGTTTGTTCTTGGGATTTTCTTTTTAATGCCGTTATTAGCGAAGATTTTCAACAAATTCACTCCGCTTCCTGAAGGACAGTTAAGAACTAAATTAGAAGAATTATTGATAAGGAATGGATACAAGGTTAATGAAATTAAGGTTATGGACGGCTCACGTCGCAGTAGTAAGGCGAACGCTTATTTCAGTGGTTTAGGGAAAACAAAAAACATTGTCTTATATGATACGATTCTTGAATTAATGACAGAAGAAGAAATTGTTGCTGTTTTTGCTCATGAATTAGGACATGGAAAAAATAAAGATATTTTAAAAGGCTATTTATTTTCTTTATTACAAATCTTCATCATAATTTTTATTAGCTGGTTAATTATCTCTCGAGTAATCTTTATTCAAGATTTTGCTTTTGAGAAGTTAAATTATGGATTTGCCTTTATCCTTATTTTAAACGTAGTTATCCCTTTTATCAATATGATTACCTTACCAATTGCTAATTCTTTTAGCCGAAAGCGTGAATACAAAGCGGATATGTTCGCTAGAAAAGAAGGCTATCAGGAAGCACTCATTTCCGGATTGAAGAAATTATCGAGAAATAATTACGCTTGTTTGAATCCTCACCCTTTTACTATTTATATGAGTTACACCCATCCTCCACTAAGTCAAAGAATTGCTGCTTTGGAAAAAGAAATGTAGACAAGAGTTTGCTTAGAAAATAATTTAAATAAGGAAATCAAAAATAATTGTCACTAGCAAATCGAAAAAACCACTTAGATAATCAATAAAATATAAAGAAAAAGAAGAGACCACGAAAAAAAAGCAGAAGAATCATCGTGGTCTTTTAATATTTGTTGAGAGGGAAAACTTAAAATCAAGAAAAACGCTTTTATTAACCGATTTTTAATGTTATAATGAATATTAGAGGTGATATTAATGCGCGAAATAATTAACTTAAATTTTAACTGGCTTTTTTCATCTAATTTTGAAGATGAACACTTGAAAGATTATGCGAACGTTACAAATTTTCAAAAAGTCCATATACCTCATAATATTTTTGAGACGCCTTTCAATTATTTTGATGAAAAAGAAACTCAAAAGATTGTAACATATAAACACGATATAGATATAAAAGATGCTTACCAAGATAAGAGCATCAATTTGATTTTTGAAGGTGTTGCTCATGTAGCAACAATCTATATCAACGATGATTTTGTATTGACGCATAAAGGGGGATACGATGAATTTAAAGTCGATATCTCAGAATATGTAAAATATGGCGAAAAAAATATTGTCACAGTTATTGTTGATTCTAGAGAAAATCCAAATGTTCCTCCTTTTGGTGGATTAATTGATTATTTAGGATATGGTGGTATTTATCGTGAAGTATACCTTGAAATAGCAGATAAAGACCGAATTCTTGATGTTTTCGTAAAGACCAAGGATGTTCATAATAGTATCACTGCTTTTTGTGATATAACGGTTAATAAAACACCGGTGATTGTTGAAGTGGAAATTCAAGAAAAAGGAAAGCAAGTTTCATTAAATCGATATAATATTAATCGTGAAAAAACAACGGTTGATTTTGATGTAAAAGAGAGAAAGCTATGGGATTTAGATAATCCTAACTTATATGATATTATTGTTAGGATGTATGATGATAATGTTCTTTTAGATGAGGTGAAAGACCGTTTTGGCTTTCGTGAAATTTCCTTTGAGCGCGGAGGTTTAAATTTAAACGGGAAAAAAATAAAATTGCGAGGACTGAATCGTCATCAGAGTTATCCTTATGTGGGCTATGCCATGCCTAAAAGCGCTCAAGAAAAAGATGCCGATATTTTGAAGTATGAACTGGGTGTCAATATTGTTCGAACTTCACACTATATGCAATCAAAACATTTTTTAAATCGTTGTGATGAAATAGGTCTATTGGTATTGGAAGAAATTCCCGGTTGGCAATACATTGGTAACGAAGAATTCAAACAAAATTGTATTGTGAATGTGGAAAAAATGATTACGAGAGATAAAAATCACCCTTCTATTGTATTATGGGGAGTTCGCATTAATGAATCATTCGATGATGATGAATTATATAGAAAGACGAATGAAGTAGCGCGTAACTTAGATGATACACGACCTACGGGAGGAGTAAGAAATTTCATCAACTCTAAGTTTTTTGAAGATGTTTTCACATTCAATGATTTTACTCATAGTGGTGGTAAAAAAGTATTGGCAAAACCAAGAAAAACTCCTCATTTGGTAACTGAAAACAATGGCCATATGTTTCCAACAAAACGCTATGATGATGATCCGCATCGTCTTGAACATGCCCTAAGACACGCTAGAGTTCTTGATGCGGCAGCAAAAAATGAACAAATTGTCGGTTCCATTGGTTGGTGTTTTGCTGATTACAATACACATAAAGACTTTGGTAGTGGTGATGGTGTCTGTTATCATGGTGTAATGGATATGTTTAGAATACCGAAATATGCAGCATATGTATTTGCTTCTCAAAAAGATAAACCTTTCGTCTTAGAAGTGTTATCTACTTTTGCAAGGGGAGATTATCCTGCAAGTAAGATGGACAAAGTCTATGTTGCAACGAACTGTGAATATATCAAGATGTTTAGAAATGATGATTATGTAGGAACATTTTATCCTGATAAAAAGCAATTTTCTGGATTAAAACATCCTTTAGTTATCGTCGATGACTTTATTGGTGTTCAATTGGAAAAACATTATGGATTTACTAAAAAGTCTTCAACAATGGCAAAAAAAGCCTTTAAACAAGTCGCTGCTGCCCAGGGGAAAATATCACTATTCAATTTGATGAGAATGTTTATTCTGATGATAAAATATAAGTTAAAACGAACCCAAATTGTAGATATTTTCTATGAATATGCAATGGGGAAATTCAATCAAAATCAATATTATCGATTTGATGGTTATGCTAACGAGAATGTGGTTATCTCGCAAACACTTAACGAGATTAAGAGAACAAGTTTTACTTTAGAATTAGATAAAAAAGAATTAGTTGTTGATAAGACATATGATGTCACTCGTCTAGTTGTTAAGATGGTCGATCAAAATAACATTGTAGTTCCTTATGGAGTAGCTTGTTGTCAGATTACTGTAAGTGGTGGAATTGATTTAATTGGTCCTAGTAATCTTCCGCTTTTAGGAGGAGCAGTCGGTTTTTGGGTTAAGACGAATCAAACGGCTAACACGGGTAAAGTACAAATTGAAGTTAATGGTGTTATCTTAACAGAAGAACTTAAAATCATTGAAAGGGTGGTAAAATGATAACTAAATTAACGATTAAAGAAAAAATCAGTTTATTAAATGGGAAAACAGCATGGTTAACAAAGAATATTGACCGTATTCAATTACCATCATTGGAAATGTCTGATGGCCCTCATGGTATTCGTAAAGAAAAGGAAAATAGCAGAGAGGCATTACCAGCAACGCTATTTCCACCCACAACGACATTAGCATCTACTTTTAATAAAGAATTGGCTTATCAAATGGGAAGTGCTTTAGCTCAAGAAGCAAAAGAAAAAGGAGTAAAACTTATTTTAGCTCCTGGTGTTAATATCAAACGCAATCCTGGTTGTGGACGCAATTTTGAATATTATTCAGAGGATCCAATCCTATCAGGGGAAATGGCTAGTAGCTATATTTCGGGGATTCAAAGTGAGAATGTAGGTGCTTGTGTGAAACACTTTGCCGCCAATTCACAAGAAAAATATCGATTAACTATTGATTCAGTTGTTGATGAAAGGGCGTTAAGAGAAATTTATTTGCCATCATTTAAAAAGGCAGTAGAAAGCAATGTAGCGACTATCATGGCTTGTTATAATAAAGTAAATGGAATTCATGGATGTGAAAACAAGGAACTATTAACGGATATTTTGCGAAACGAATGGGGCTTTAAGGGTTTAGTCGTTTCTGATTGGGGAGCGGTTAGTAATCCTGTTGAGAGCATTAAAAACGGACTTGATTTAGAAATGCCAAACAGCAATGGTTACAATAGTAAAAAAATATATGAGGCGTATAAAAAAGGCCAAATAACTGAAGCCGAGATTGATAGAGCGTGCAATAAAGTAATAGAATTGGTGAAAAAATATCAACAGGTATTACCAGAAAAAGCAAATATTGAAGCTAATGAAGAAATTGCAAAAGCAATTGCTCGTGAAGGGATTGTGCTTTTAAAGAATGAAGGGATGTTACCAATCAATAAAACAGAAAAGATTGCTGTTGTTGGCGAATTTGCCCGTAAACCACGTACACAAGGTGGTGGCAGTTCAAATATCAATCCCTATAAAATGGAAACGATATTGGGAGAAATTGAGAAATACACGACAAATTATGCCTTTTTCCCTGGATATTGCTTGCAAGAAGATTGCTTCAATCAAGAATTAATTGATGAGGTTATCAGTGAAGTTGAGAAATTTGATAAAGTGATCGTTTTTGTTGGTGTAATTAACGAAGCAGAAGGAATAGATAGAGAAGATTTGAAGTTACCACAAGGTCAATTAGAATTAATCAAAGCACTTCATCGAGTAAATCCACAAATCATTATTTGTATATCTTCGGGATCAGTTGTTGAGATAGATTTTGAAAAACAAGCAAAAGCAATTTTAAATTGTAATTTGCTAGGCCAAGTAAATGGTACTCCTCTTCTAGACATTCTTTTTGGTAAGGTTTCACCAAGTGGAAGATTAAATGAAACCTATGCTTTTCAACTAGAAGATTATAGTAGTTCAAAAAACTTTGCTGATAGTAATAATGCTGTTTATTATGAGGAAAGTATTTTTGTCGGATATCGATATTTCAATACCTTTGGTAAAAAGGTTAGATACCCCTTTGGATATGGATTAAGCTATTGTCCATTTACCTATAGCGATTTAACCGTTGACTCTTCAACAATAAAAAAAGATAAGAAAATTGTTGTTACTTGTAAAGTAAAAAATAATGGATCAATGGAAGCAAAAGAAGTAGTACAATTGTATATAGAGAATAACGATTCCTCTGTTTACAAAGCAAAAAGGGAGCTAAAAAAGTTTACAAAAATTGAATTAGCACCACAAGAAGAAAAGAAAGTTGAGTTTATCTTGGACTATCAAGACTTTGCCTACTATGATGTCAACATGAAACAATTTCATGTTGATAAGGGAATCTATCAAATTCAGATTTGCAAGAATATTGAGGAAGTTATTCTTTCTCACAATGTGAACAAAAAAGAAAACGAAGAAGGGTTTATCGAACATAAGAAAACGGCGTATCATAATAGCGAGTGGAAAATTACAACCGATGATTTTGCTGAACTTATGGGTCGAACATTACCACCGAAATCGATTGAACGAACAGCTCCATTTACAATGGATTCGATTCCTGAAGACTTTCAAAGTACTTTTTGGGGTAGGATTTTATACAAGCAATTGATTAAAAGAGCATTAGCATTATTACCTAAAGATGCTAGTGAAAGCGATAAAAAATTTATTGTTGTCAATGCTACACAAATGCCAATTAGAGGGATAGTGGCAATTGGTGGTGCTGGAGTATCGCCAAAGAATGCAGAAGGAATTATCGATTTTGCTAATGGAAAAGTAATAAGAGGAATTATAAAAATTTTGAAAAAGGAAAAAAAGTATGAAAAAAACATGGTATAAGGAAGGGATTGTTTATCAAATTTACCCAAGGAGTTTTAAAGATTCCAATAATGATGGGGTTGGCGATTTACGAGGAATTATCGAAAAATTAGATTATTTAAAGGATTTAGGCGTTAGCATTATTTGGCTAAGTCCCATCTATGACTCACCATTAGATGACAATGGTTATGATATTTCTAATTATTATCAGATTTTACCTGAATATGGTACCATGGATGATTTTAAAGAATTAATCAATGGTCTTCATGAAAGAGGAATTGCTTTAATCATGGATTTGGTTGTTAATCATACTTCTGATGAACATCCATGGTTTATCGAATCAAGAAAGAGTGTGGATAATCCTTATCGTGATTACTATATTTGGAAAGAAGGAATTGAAGGGAAAACACCAGGCAAATTAAAAGCTCCTAATAAATGGGGAAGTTTTTTTGGTGGCCCAGCATGGGAATACGATGAGGTAACCAACCAGTATTATCTTCATTTGTTTTCCAAAAAACAACCTGACCTAAATTGGGATAATCCTAAAGTTAGAGAAGAAGTAAAGAAAATTCTTACTTTTTGGCTTGATTTAGGAGTTGATGGTTTTCGCTGTGATGTGATTAATATTATATCTAAAAGGGAGGGACTTCCTGAAGGAAAATGGAAACCTGTACTTAGAGGTTCAGAACATTATATCAACGGACCTAAAGTCCATGAATATTTGCACGAATTATATGAAGATGTTTTAAGTAAATATCAATGCTTTACTGTTGGGGAATCAGTTTTCATTACCCCGGAAACAGCTCTTGATTATATTGCCGATTGGAGAGGAGAATTAAATATGCTTTTCCAATTTGATCATATGAATGCTGATTGCTTCTTTGTAAAATGGTTCGGACGCAAATTTAAACCTGTTCGATTGAAAAGGGCAATGACAAAATGGCAATATGGTATCAATGGTAAGGGATGGAACACCTTATATTTAGAAAATCACGATCAACCTCGCAGTGTTTCTCGCTTTGGTAGTTTAAAATATCGCGAAGAAAGTGCGAAAATGTTAGCTACGTATTTTCTTTTCCAACAAGGGACACCATTTATTTATCAAGGACAAGAAATAGGAATGACAAATGCTCATTTTACAAAACTCAGCCAATATCGCGATGTTGAAAGCATGAATATCTATCGAATAGGAACTAAAAAATTGCTTTGGTCAAAACGAAGAATGTTGAAAAAATTAGCTCGTAGTAGTCGTGATAATGCGAGAACTCCGATGCAATGGAGCAATGAAATTAATGGTGGTTTCTCTGAAGCAACTCCATGGATTGAGGTAAATACAAACTACGAAGCAATCAATGTCAAGAATGATTTAAAAAATAAAAATTCTATTTTGAAGTATTATCAAAAAATAATCGCTTTACGAAAAAAACATGAGATTATTGTTTATGGTGATTACTTGGAGCATTATCCAAATGATAACAAGATTGTTTGCTATGAACGCAATTATGAAGATGAAAAATTGGTTGTGGTTGCTAATTTTACCGGAAAAGAAGCATTCCAAAAAGCACCATATGATTTACCAAAAGCAAAATTATTATTGAATAATTATGATGATGACGATCTTGTTTTAAAACCTTATCAAGCAAAAGTATATTTATTTAAAAAGTAGAGGTCGCTTATGATTAAAGTTGTTGATAATCATTTCATTCTTGAAACAAACAAAACAAGCTATATCATCACTTATACAGAAAGTGGTCTTTTACTTCACGATTATTATGGAGAAAAAGTAGAGTTTGTAGATTTCGAATGTATTCGTCAAAAATTAGAAAACGGTAGGGCAACTGCCGTTTTATTTGAAAATAATCCTCATGAATTTATTGATGATTTGGATTTAGAACTTTCAACAATCGGTGTTGGTGATTATCGAGAAAACATGATTTCTATCAATTCTTTGCCATACGGATATACGAATTGTTTTAAATATCAAGGCTATGAAATATTAGAAAATAGTGCGGCAAAACCACTTCCTTGTAGTTATGATGAAACAGAAATTCTTCGTATTGACTTATATGATGAAGTATTGGAATGTCGATTAGAGCTATATTACAAAGTCTTTGTTCAAGCAGATGTCATTACAAAATACGCAAGAATAATTAATCTATCAAAAAACGATTATGAATTGGAACGATTTTTTTCAAATCAAATTGATTTTCGTGAGAATGATTTCATAATGATGACGTTTGATGGTGCTTGGAGTAAGGAAAGACAAGTAAATCAAAAGAGATTAACAAGCGGAATCTATATCAACGATTCAAAATCAGGGGCAAGTTCTAATAAACATAACCCTTTTGTGATATTGAAAAAAGTAAACACAAGTGAGGATTATGGTCAATGCTATGGTTTTAATTTAGTATATAGCGGGAATCATAAAACGATGGTCGAGGTAAAACCAAATGGGAAAGTGCGATTATTATCGGGAATTAATGATTTTGCTTTTCGTTATATTTTAAAAGATGAATTCATTACTCCAGAAGCAGTGATGACATTTTCTTCAAAGGGATTGAATAGTTTATCACAAAATATGCACTATTTTGTCAATCATCATATTGTCCGTGGAGAATGGAAAAACAAAGAGCGACCAGTGTTAATCAATAATTGGGAAGCAACTTATTTCAATTTTGATGAAAAAAAACTATTAGACTTAGCTAAAGCTGGTAAAGATGTGGGAATCGAACTTTTTGTTTTAGATGATGGTTGGTTCGGAAAAAGAAATGATGATACTTCTTCGCTAGGTGATTATGATGTTAATTTAAAGAAACTGCCAAAAGGATTAGCCAATCTTTGTGATAAAATCAATGCACTAGGTTTGATGTTTGGTCTATGGGTGGAACCAGAAATGATAAGTCCTAATAGTGATTTATATAGGAATCATCCGGAATGGGCAATTCAAGTTCCAGGGAGAAAACCTGCTCTTGGAAGAAATCAATTAGTACTTGATTTAACTAATCCAGATGTTCGTAGCTATTTAATTGACAGCCTAACAGAAGTATTTTCTAGTTGCAATCTAAGCTATGTGAAATGGGACTACAATCGTACATTAACCGATATGTGGGGTTCAAAATTAACCAATCAAGGAGAATTCTTTCATCGATATATTCTTGGTCTATATGAAATATTAGAAGAATTGGTTCTTCGTTTCCCGAAAATTCTCTTTGAAGCTTGTGCTAGTGGCGGAAATCGTTTTGATTTAGGGATCTTATGTTATTTCCCTCAAATCTGGACCAGTGATGATACGGATTATTTAGAGCGTATATTTATTCAAACAGGAACTTCTTATGGATATCCACTATCAACAATGGGAGCTCATGTAAGCGCTGTTCCCAATCATCAAACGCTTCGCAATACTCCACTTGCTTCTAGGTTTAATATATCGATGTTTGGTGTTTTAGGATATGAATTAAATCTTGCTGCGTTACCAGGAACAGAAATAACACAAATCAAGAAACAAGTTGAACTATATAAACAATATCGTAAAACATTGCAGTATGGTCAATTCTATCGTAGCAATAAAACAATTTTTGATAAAAACAACTGTTATTTTTGGGTAATAGATGAAGAAAGAACAATTGTTGGGTATTTTCAAGGATTAGTTCATCCCGATCAACAAGAAGATATTCTCTATATTTATGGTCTAACACCACATGAAAAATATAAAATGAAAAATCTTCCTCAAAAGATCAACTTAAAGACATTTGGTGGATTAATCAATCTTGTTTCACCAATCAGACTAAAACTAAACGGTCGTTTACATAATTTTATTTGCCGAGTTTATCAATTGAAAACATCAAAAGAAGAATACATTTTCACCGGAGCGATGGCAGAAAAAGCAGGAATAAGATTACAAGGGCAATTTTTAGGAACAGGATTTAATAATCAAGTCCGTGTCATTGGTGATTTTGGAAGTCGTATTTATATTTTAGAAAAATGTAAAAAAAATTAGAAAAAGGACGAAATCATTTGTTATATTAGTGTAAGGGATTAAACAAGGAGGATTTATGAAAAAGATATTATTAGTTTTAGTTACTATGTTTATGATATTTTCACTATTTGGTTGTAAGACGCAAGAAGAAAATCCTTATGAGGAATATGGTATTCGTCCAATCGGTTCATATAGCGAATTAGGAAACTTTTTTAAGTCGCAACAAATAAGGGATTTTTGGCGATTTAATAGGAAAGATTCCGATATGTTAGAAAATGCTGTAACTGATACACCAGCAGAGAAAGAAGTAACTAAGGAATCAAGTCAAACCAATGTTCAAGTTGAAGGTGTCGATGAAGATGATAATATAAAGAATGATGGTCGCTTTATTTATGTCATTAGAGAAGGATTCTTGGTAATTTTAGATACAAAAACAAATGATTTTGTAAAATACAAGAGCGAGGATTTCCAAGCTGAGACAATGTATTTATTAGAAAATCGTTTAGTAGTTTTAGGTAGAAAATATGTTCAATATAGTATTGATGATGGAACTTCAGAAGTTGAACCATCAAAATCAGCACCTGCAGTTTATCCTGGCTATTATTGGGGTTATTCTGATGAATATCTTGTTAAGATTTATGATATCAGTAGTAAAGATATCAATGAAATCAAGGTTGTTAGGACATTAAGATTTAAGGATTCTTATTATAATTCTTCAAGGGTTATTGATAATAATTTCTATTTGATATTAAACAATAGTAGTATTTATGATTATGAAAATAAAAAAGTAACTCCTTTTGTTTATTATGATAGCCTTTTAGGAGAAGAAGCGATTGAATTACCAAGCGACAATGTTTTCTATATAGGTAATGATGATAATGTATACTATTCTTATACTGTTTTGGTAGGTGTTGATGTAACAAAAGAAGAAAAGATAGATATCAATGCTTATGTAGGATATTTCAGTAACATATACTCATCTTTAAAGGGATTATATGTAGCTAATGTTTATAACATGGCTTATCGAACAGCAATTTTTGTTACAGGAGAATACAACTATAAACCACAAACATTTATTTATCGATTTGAATATGATGGCGCTAAGATAATTTACAAGAACTTTCATGAAATAAAGGGAAGTATCAAAGATCAATTTTCGATGGATGAATATAAAGGAGTTTTACGAGTAGCAACAACGGTCGATGAGTGGGATTCAGAAAAAAGCGAATCATTTGTAACTACATTTGATATTACAGGTAATCGTTTTACTTTAATTAGTACTTTAGGCGGTATTGGATTAAAGGAACGAATTTACAGTGTTCGCTTTGAGGAAGATAGAGCATATATTGTAACGTTTAGAACAATCGATCCATTCTATGTTATTGATGTTGAAGATCCAAACAATATGAAAATTTTAGGTGAATTGAAATTACCTGGAGTTAGTGATTATCTACATCCAATTACAGATACTTTGAAATTAGGAATTGGAAGAATGACAGAATTGACACAATATGGTGCAACTATTTCTGTTGGATTAAAAATCACTTTATTTGATGTAACAGATGAAGAAAATCCAATTGATGTTTCAACATTTGAACTTAAGGGAGCTTCTAGTGAAATTGCTTATAATCATAAGTCTTTAATTCCTCTAAAGAGCAGACAAATTTATGCTTTGCCTATTTATAATTGGTATGATTATCAAAGCACACAAGGAATGTATGTAATGTGGATTGATGTTGAGAATAAAGAAATTGTTGTCTTAGGTTCTATTATTCATCAAAATTTAGATAAAGTAGGTCAAGATGAATGGAGCTATTTCTATAATAGGATAGTAGATAAAGGTGTTATCATTGGAGACAAGATTTATAGTATATCTAATGAGTTTATCACAGTCAATGAATTAAGTGATAAACTACCACTAATTGAAACGATTAAAATTTCTTAAAAGAAAAAACCGCTTTGGCGGTTTTTATTTTGCTGCGAGGCCTCCGGTTGAGGTCTCTTTATATTTTGCTTGTAAATCATGACCAGTTTCCTTCATTACTTCAACAACCGTATCAAAAGATATGAAGTGTATTCCCGAAGTCATTAGGGCATAATTAGCAGCATCAAAAGCTTTTGCGGCAGCGATAGCATTTCTTTCAATACAAGGGATTTGTACAACACCATCAACAGGATCACAAGTTAATCCTAAATGGTGTTCTAAGGCTATTTCAGCGGCGTATTCTATTTGTTCATTATTTCCTCCTAAGAAATATGCTTCAGCAGCAGCAGCCATTGAACAAGCTACACCAATTTCACCTTGACAACCTACTTCTGCACCTGAAATGGAAGCGTTGAATTTAATGATATTTCCAATAAGACCAGCAATCATTAGCCCTTCTATTATTTTTTCTTTGGGAATATGATGATAATCACGACAAGCGAAAAGGACAGCAGGAACAACACCGCTAGAGCCACAAGTAGGAGCAGTAACGACAATTCCTCCACTAGCGTTTTCTTCAGCAGTGGCTAAAGCATAGGTATAAAGAAGTTTTGAAAATGATTTATTTTGTAGATATTGTTTATGAAAAGAAGGAGCCTTTCTTTGAACTTTGAGTCTGCCAGGTAAAACTCCACTAGTCGATAAGCCCTTTTCAATTGTTTTTTCCATTGAGTAATAAACTAGTTGTAAATAATCTTTAATGTTCGGATCAAAACGATCGACATATTCAACAAGATTGATTTTTTCATGCTTGCAATAATTTAGAATTTCGTTCATTGTCTTATGAGGATAAATTTCTTCTTTACTATGGTAACGTGGTTCATCCAGTTCCTTCAAAGCTCCACCACCAACACTAAATATTAACCATTTTTCTAATTGAATATCATCTTTAAATGCTTTAAACTTCATAGCATTGGTATGATAATTATAGCTTTGTTGCAGATTAAAAACAATTTTAGTACGCTCTTCTCCTAGTGTTTTTTTAATAACGTAATCTGTTAGATGTCCTCTACCAGTTAAAGCGAGAGAACCAAATAATTCAACCAGAAAAAAATCAGCATCAGGATGACGTTCTAAAAACATCTTCGCTGCTTTTTGTGGGGCCATAGTATGGGAACTAGAAGGTCCATTCCCGATATTAAATAAATTGCGAATTGAATCCATAAATTATCCTTTCTTAAAATGGTTTTTATTTAGGAGATTGAGCAATTCAATACTCTTTTGCGATAGAACTTTTGTTTTATCACAGGGGTAGTCCAAACATAAACTACAACTATTAATATTCTTGTTTAGATTACAAATCCTTATATTGCAATTTTTACACATTTCTGTTTGGCTAGTAGTGCATCCTAGGCAAGAGCCTTGGAATTCTTTTTTGTAAAGCGGGCATAAAGCGCAATCAAAACCACAAAAAGCAATACAACTATCGAGGAAATACAAAGAATGATTTTGATAGTTGACTAAAAAATAATTGTTTTTATTTTTTTCTAGTTGACCATATCGATAAAGCGAATCTAAGGTTAATTCAGAATAGGTTTCAACAAATCTTTGGTAAATATAGTTTCTTTCTCCTCTGGTAATGCTGTTTGACCACCATATCTTTGGTCTGATTTTGTTTTTTAAAAGATAATCTTGTTTGATAATAAACAAAAGGGTTTCTTTATCGGGAATAATGTCGAGTAAACTTTCATATAAAAGGCGGGTAATTTCATCAAACTGCAATCGGGAAAAATCTGGGTTTCTACTAATAAACTCCATGATGATAGAAAAAGTTTCAAACGGATTAAGTGCTAAGGTTTCAAAAAGATAAGACATGGTTCGAGGAAATTTGTGGCTATTATAAAATTTATTCACTCCTTTTTCAACAAGTCGTATTTTATCTAACTCTTCCTTGGTAATATAATTATTAGCGATTACTTCATAAGGAGAGACTTTTTCAAAGAGATATCCGTGCAGTTCTTTTGTGTTGCTGATAAGTGTTCCTTTTAATTCTTTCAAGAATCCTAATTGTAATTCATCAGTGAATAGGAGAAAAACATCATTAAACGAACGTTTAAAACTTTCTAAATCTTCATAAGGAAGACCAGCAATCAAGTCAGTGTGAATGACGGTATTTTCTTTTAAAAGAAGAATATTTTGTTTTAAAACCTCAAAGTTTTGTTTTCGTAAAATTGCAGCTGTTGTTTTTTCATTGGTTGTTTGAATTCCAATTTCAAGGCGGATGTAATTTTTTCTCATGCTATTGATGAGAGCAATTGCTCTTTCAGATAATAAATCACCGACAATTTCAAATTGAAAAGTAGAATAATTATTATCATGATCTTTGATAAATTGAAGAATTTCTAACATATATTTTTCGTTTATGTTGAAAGAGCGGTCTAGAAATTTTATTGTTTTTGCTCTCTTTTGTAATAAGAAGAAGATATCTTGCTTGACGAGATCGATATTGAAGAAACGAACGGGTTTTTCTAAAGAGGCGAGACAATAAGCACAATTAAAAAAACATCCTCGACTAGCTTCAATGTAAGATACTTTGTTTTCAAAATCACCGATAAGAGAGTAGTCGTGTTTGATTGAATCTAAAGGAAATACTTTTGTAGGGGTAGGAAAGAAACGATTATCTTTCCGGTAAATAAGGTTATATAATTGAGAAAAATCGATCTTATTTTTCAAATAAGCAATTAATAAATTAAAAGAAATTTCTCCTTCTCCCTTAATAATATAAGAAACACTGTTGAAATTTTCAAACTGTTCTGTGTGATATCCAGCTTCAGGGCCACCAAGAATAATAGGATAGGTAGTATTTCCTAAAATTTTTAAGAGTTCTTTTACTTTTTCAACATTCCATATATAAACAGAGAAACCTAAGATATCAAAGGATGTATTTTGGATTGATTTGATAATGGTTTGATTATTATCTTTGATAGTAAATTCATAATATGAAACTTCACTTTCAGCATTCGCATAGATTTGATGAACACCGATAGCTGGATGAATGTATTTTGAATTGATTCCAATTAGTAATGTTTTCATATTGTAAGCCTCTTAATTCATTTTACCATAAAAAAAGGCAATTTAAAAGAAGGAAAAAGATTGTCATTGGTGGACAAATGGGTAAATATTTTATTTATAAATTAAAATTTATGTCTTGAGAAAAAAAGCAGTCTATAGTATAATATGGTAGGAATTAATAATAATAATAAAATAGGAGGAAAAGTCACTAGAAAGTGACCTAATAGAAAAAAATGGCTAAAAAAGTTTTTCAATCAATGGATGGAAATCAGGCAGCTGCATGGGGGGCTTATGCCTTCACAGAAGTTGCAGGTATTTATCCTATCACGCCTTCTTCAACAATGGCAGAATACGTAGATGAGTGGGCAGCAAAAGGACAAAAGAATTTATTCGGTGTTCCTGTAAAGGTTGTTGAAATGCAATCAGAAGCAGGAGCTGCAGGAACTGTTCATGGTTCATTGCAAGCGGGTGCACTTACAACTACATTTACAGCATCACAAGGATTATTGTTGAAAATACCAAATATGTATAAAATTGCTGGTGAATTATTACCTGGCGTTATCCATGTGTCAGCCCGTAGTTTAGCTGTCCAAGCTTTATCAATTTTTGGCGATCATCAAGATGTTATGGCTTGTCGTCAAACAGGATTTGCGATGTTAGCCTCATCAAGCGTACAAGAAGTTATGGACTTAGCAGGAGTTGCTCATCTATCTGCGATTAAAGCAAGTGTTCCATTCTTACATTTCTTTGACGGTTTTAGAACAAGTCACGAAATTCAAAAAATAGAAGTTTTACCTTACGAAGTATTCGATCGTTTATTGGATAAAGAGGCACTTGCCGAATTTAGAGAGCGTGCATTAACACCTAACAGACCAGTTACTCGTGGTTCAGCACAAAATGATGATGTATACTTTCAAACAAGAGAAGCACAAAACAAATTCTATGATCGTGTTCCCGAAGTTGTTGAGGAGTACTTAAAAGCAATTTCAGAAGAAACAGGTCGTCATTACGCACCATTTGTTTACTATGGTGCTGAAGATGCAACAGATATTATCGTTGCGATGGGTTCTGTATGTGAAACAATTAAAGAAGTTGTCGACCACTTAACAAAGGAAGGAAAGAAAGTAGGGCTTGTAAAAGTACATCTATATCGTCCTTTCTCACCAAAACACTTATTATCTGTTATTCCATCAACGGTTAAAAGAATTGCTGTTTTAGACAGAACTAAAGAACAAGGCTCAAATGGAGAACCTTTATACCTAGACATTAAAAATGTTTTCTATGGTCAAAAGAATGCTCCAATGATTATTGGTGGTAGATATGGTCTTTCTAGTAAAGATACAACACCAGGTCAAATTTTTGCGGTGTATGATAACTTAGCAGGCAAAGCAAAGAATAACTTTACAATCGGTATCGAAGATGATGTTACCTTCCTTTCTCTTCCTGTTACCAAAGAAATCAACACTGCTGGTGCAGGCGTTAGTCAGTTGATTTTCTATGGGCTAGGTAGTGATGGTACTGTTGGTGCTAACAAGAGTACGATTAAATTAATCGGAGATAATACAGATTATTATGCACAAGCATATTTTGCTTATGATTCTAAAAAATCTGGTGGTGTTACTCGTAGCCATCTACGATTTGGTAAAAACCCAATTCGTTCTCCATACTTAGTTACTGAAGCTGACTTCATATCTTGCTCTTTGGATACTTACATTGAAAAATATGATATGTTAAGCAAACTAAAAGTTGGTGGTAGATTCCTATTGAATACGGTAAAGAATGAAGAAGAATTAATGCAATTTATGCCTAATTCATTTAAAAAAGAATTGGCTAAAAAGAATGCTAAATTATATATCATTGATGCTATTTCATTGGCAAGAGAAATTGGCTTAGGTAATCGTACAAATACGATTATGCAATCATCATTCTTTAAATTAAATGAACAGATTATGCCATATGATGAAGCGAAAGAATTAATGAAGAAATATGCTTATAAAGCCTATATTAAAAAAGGTCAAGCAATTGTAGATATGAACTACAAAGCAATTGATTTAGGTGCGGAAGGATTAAAAGAAATTAAAGTAGATCCAGCGTGGGCTAATTTACCGCTTGAAAAAGTTGTTGAACAACCAAATCTTCCTAAGTTTGTGAAAGAAATTGCTAACCCAGTTAACGCAATCAAAGGTTATGATTTACCAGTCTCTACATTCAATGATTTTGTTGATGGTACAATGACTCCAGGTTCAGCCGCTTATGAAAAACGCTATATTGCTCCATTTGTTCCAGTATGGAATAGCGATAATTGTATCCAATGTAATCAATGCTCATTCTCTTGTCCTCATGGCGTTATTCGTCCATTCTTAGTAACTCCAGAAGAAGAAGCAAAAGCACCAAAGAGCGCTAGTTACTTAAATGCTAATGGAAGGGGACTAGAGGGTTTGAAGTTTACCATTCAAATTTCTGCTGCCGATTGTACTGGATGTGAGGTTTGCGTTAACACTTGCCCAGGCAAAAAACAAAACAAGGCATTGTCAATGGTACCAATTGATGAAGTAATTCATCAAGGAAAGGATAAAGAAGCGGAATACTTCTTTGAAAATGTAACTTATAAATCCGATTTAGTAGATATCACAGCAAACGCCAAAAATTCACAATTTGCTCAACCGTTATTTGAATTTAGTGGAGCATGTGGTGGATGTGGTGAAACGCCATATATTAAATTGGTTACTCAATTATTCGGTGATCGCATGATTGTTGCTAATGCAACTGGATGTTCATCTATTTATGGTGGTTCATTCCCTGCAACACCATACACAGTAAATAAAGAAGGAAAAGGTCCTGCTTGGGCTAATTCATTGTTTGAAGATAATGCGGAATTTGGATATGGTATGCGTATGGCTACAGAAACCTTACGTGATCGTATTGGTGTATTGATGGAACAAGCAATTGCCAATTGTGCAAACGATGATAGTGAAGTAAAAGAGTTATTCCAAGCTTGGTTAGATAACCGTGATAGTGGTGAAGAAACAAAGAAAATAGCGAAGAAATTACTTCCATTATTAGAAGCAAGCGAGTGCGAAACAGCAAAAGAAATCCTTAAATTAAAAGAACATCTAATCAAACGTAGCCAATGGATTATTGGTGGTGACGGATGGGCTTATGATATTGGATACGGTGGTCTTGACCATGTTATTGCTAATCAAGAAGACGTTAATATTTTAGTACTAGATACTGAAGTATATTCAAATACTGGTGGACAATCTTCTAAATCATCTCCAACAGCTTCTATCGCTAAGTTTACTGCTTCAGGTAAAAAAGGCAAGAAGAAGGATTTGGCGGCTATTGCTATGAGTTATGGACATGTTTATGTAGCACAAATTTCTCATGGAGCTTCACAAGCACAGATGTTGAAAGCGATTAAAGAAGCAGAAAGTTACAAAGGTCCATCAATCATTATCGCATATGCTCCATGTATCGCTCATGGTTTGAAATCAGGAATGGGCAAAACACAAGAACAAGCAAAATTAGCTGTGGAATGCGGATATTGGACAACATTTAGATATGATCCAAGATTAGCGGAAGAAGGTAAAAATCCATTCCAATTAGATTCAAAAGAACCGGATTGGAGCAAGTATGAAGACCATCTAATGACAGAAACAAGATATGCGCAATTAAAACAAATCAATCCAGAAAAAGCATCAGCATTATTGGCATTAAATAAAGCTGAAGCTCAAAGAAGATATAAAATGTATCAAAGATACGCAGCAATGGATTATAGTAAATAACAAAACTAAAAGGCTCAAATGAGAGCCTTTTTTTTCTTGCCGGTTAAAAAATGTGGTATAATAAGACCAATGTTTAGAAAGGATAAATGAAATGGGAAAAATATTTAAAATTATCATAGGTGTAATTGGAACAATTGTATTTCTTGTTATTATTGGTGTTGTTTTTTTTGCTATTATGCTTACAGGAGGAGAAATAAAAACTCCTGAATATGTACTAGATGATGATACAAGTTCAAGTTCCTATATTAGTTATGTTATTGGAGAAAGCATCGAAGAAACGAAAGATACAAATATTATTGATATTACCTTAGACGAAAAGGAATTGAATTATCTTCTAAATGCAATACTAAGAGAATCAAAAGAAAAAATAAATACATCCCCACTGGAAATTGATTATATCTATACTACCATTGATGAAGAATCAGGACTAAATGTCTTTATTCCTGCGCGATTGTTTTCTATTAAAACAGTGGTAAAGGCAGCGGTTAAAATCACTCAAGTTGGTCAAGATATAATTATTGAGTTAATAGATTTTAAAATTGGAAGAATTTCTTTTGCTTCTAAAATAGTAAAAAGATTAATGGGAATCAGTGATCTTGAGGCGAAAATTAAAACAACACTGGAAAGTAATGGGATTGAAGCAGAACTCGATTTGAATAAATTTTCCTTTACGATAACAACAAACCAAGTGCAAAACATCATTTTAGAAGCTTTAAAAGAAGATGAGAACCTTGATTTGTATAAAACGGTTTTTTCTATGTTCCTTTTTGAAGATAAGGTTTTGAATATTAATTTCGGATTAGACAACAAAGCGGGAGCGAAACTCGACTTGCAAAAAATGACTTACGATGAAACCGTCGATGGAAAAGACGATATTGATTATAGTATTGCTTCTGTAGTGGCAAAAGTAGAAACGATGTTGAACAATGATAGTTTAAACGAAAAAGATTTATCGGCAGCTTTTAGATATTTATTATTAGGTTATGACCGAATTAAGAATCAGGATTTAGTAATCATTAATAAAATCGATTTTTCTTCCGTTGGCATTTCTAGTAAATCGACTTATCAAGGAATTATACCTCAAGGAAATTTTACTATGGCCGATGTTTTTAATTCGATTACATTAGCCGATTTACTGATTAATCCAGGCTGGCTTACAATAAGAATTACAGAAACAGATTTAAACAAAATCTTTTTGGGAATGGATTTAGTAGGTACTGCTTTTGCTTTTCCTTATTTAGAATCAGGAGAATACCGCGTTTCCTATATAGCATTAAGTTCGTTTTATGTCGATATTTTTCAAGATATTATTGAAATCAAATTAGTTCTAGATGTAAATGGAAAAGAGACAATCATAAAAACTGAATTTACAGGAACAAAAAATCAAGATTTAAAGATAGAACTCAATTTTACCGAACTGAATCTCGGTCAAATCGTTGGTAGTGAAGTGGATCGAACCAATATTCTTAGCTATCTTGCCAATGTTTTGCAAGACGAAACCTGGTTAGAAATGGATATTCCTCATCAGAAAATAATTTTCAACTTTGCAGAAATGATAACATCAAATGAAATAATACAAAACGTGATTGTTGAAGCGGGAACGAAAGAAACAGAGTTTATCGGGACTGATTTAATAAATAACGGATATATTGAATTGAAGATGGAAATATCATTGTTTCCATAATTAAAAATTTAAAATAAAAAAACCAATAAAAACGATCTTTCGATTGTTTATATAGTGAGTAGGAATGCCATGAATAGAGAAAGTGAAAATAATAATCAATTTGGTAACAATATAAATGAACTTGTCTTTCAATTAAAAAAAGGAAATCTTGATGTTTTTGATGAATTTTATGAATTGACCAAAAAACAAGTTTTCTATGCGATTATCGCTATTTTAAAAGACCAGAGTTTAGCTGAAGATATCATGCAAGATACCTATTTACGATTTTTAGATAAAATAAATTATTATAAAGATCGAACAAATGTTGTGGCATTTCTGGTGACAATTGCTCGTAATCTGGCAATCAATACTTTTAATCGTCGAAAAAAGGAAACGATTTATGATATTTATGAATACGATGATTTGTTTCAAGCAGAAAACAGACAAGAGACACCACTACTTGATTTAGTTATGGAAACTTTAGAAGGTGTAGAACTAGAAGTTTTTTTGTTACATGTTATTGATGAATTAAAACATCGAGAAATAGCAAAAATAATGAATAAACCGTTAGGAACTATTACTTGGATTTATAATAATGCGGTTAAAAAAATGAAGCGGAAGGTAGGTGAAGGAAATGAACAACTATGAAAAATTTATTGACGACTTAAAAAAAGAAGCGAATAATAAAGAGATTGCAGATTATAGCGCAGTTATCAAAGCGCAATATAAAATGAATCACACTTCTTCTTTAAAACAAAGTAAGACGTTTTTCAAATGGGGATTTTCTTTGCTTGCCGTATTAGTTTTAGCTTTTGTTGGTTACTTGATTTGGGAGAATAATAAAATTAAACCAGCAATAGAAATACCGGGAATGGAAACTATGGAAGAGACATATGCCTTTGAAATAGCAGCAGCAGCAAATATGGTTCACAACATGGATTTAAGTGAAATGAAGTTAAGTAGTATTAATAGTGGGTATACTCCAATTGAATTAGCCAGAAAAGGCTCTGAAACATCTTCGTTAGATGATGTTGCTGCTGAACTAAACAAATACATCTATACCATAAAACAATTACTTGATAACGAGATAGTAAAGACAAAAGAAACCGTTCTAGCTACTGGAGACTACCAATATCAAATGTCTCTTAGTGCCAAAATAAACGAAAATCAAATGATGGAATATCAAATTCAGTATAATAAAACAAATATTACTGAACATGTTTATCACCTAGAAGGTATTATTGAAATCGGTGGGAAACCCTATCTTATTAAAGGGACTCAAGAAAGCTTAGAAGATGAACAAGTACTTATGGTAAGAATTTATTTTAGTTCAAATAATTTTATTTCCATTCATCAAGTGGTTGAAGAAGGAATGACAAAGTTTGTTTACCGTGAATTTATTAATCATCATCGAACCAGTGAATTAGCAATTGGAATAGGTGAAAAAAATGGATATCGAATTATCAGTATTGATTCTCGTGAAGGGAAGGTAAGAGGAAGATTTGATGCTCTATATGATGATTCAAACATGATTATTCGTAGCAGATATGAGAAATATCGAGGCAATATCAGCGTTGAGATCATCGATAGATTCGAAGTAAGGTATTACTTTGTTCGTGAGAAAAAAGAAATTATTATCAAAAAAAGCGATAATCTAGCTTTAGACTATCGCTTTTTATTAATTAGAAATAGGGAGTCAATATTTACATAGTTTATTTTTTGTGTTAAAATATTGGATATAGGAGTAATTGATATGGAAATTAGGAAAAACGAAAAATTACGTGAATATCAAGTTGAAATGTTGCAATTAAAGGATTATTATTCGCGAGAGTATCACACTATTACCAGTTATTATTGGCCGATTATTGCTCAAAACAAAAAGAGTTTGAAAAACCGGATTTATTATACCGGTGCGATGATATGCATGCTCATTTTTTTTGTTGTTGTCATTCTCCTTGGAGGGTTTAAAAATGAATATCTTTTATGGGGAAGCCTTGCTTTTAGTATAACATTAATAGGAATAGGTGTAATTATTACCATAAAAGCATTAAAAAACAAGAAAAAAATTGCTGAAGAATGGGAAAAGAACAATAAAAAAGTTCAAGAAATTCAGGAAAATATTCAAACAATTGCGATGAAAGCTGCTGAGGAAATTCCCTATGTTATTTTCTATAGCGAGCATTATCAAGATATCATTTCAAAAAAACTGCTGGAAAACAGTCAAGAATGGAAAGATTTAATCGAACAAGAAAAACAAAAAATGTTAGACTATACCTCGGGTTCGATGGCATATGATGATGTAATCGGTTATTACAATCATTGGGCTGATAATTTCTAACTTATTGAGCACTTGACTTACCAAGTGCTTTTATTATGCAAAAAAATTATTATATTTAAGGCAATGTTTAAAAAAATTTGATATAATAATAAAGGTTAAAAAAGAGGATATTATGAAAAAAGTTTTATTATTAATCAATTTTTTTATAATCATAATAATACTTGTAGGTTGTAAAAGTAATCAAAGTAAAATCTATGATTTAAATTTTGATATGTATTACAATACAGTAAATAATGTAAAAATTGTCACTACGATAGAAAACGAAAAACAATTAGAAAAAGTATATCAAGGAATCGAAGAAATTTTACTGCGAAATGATCGTTTATTCAATGTTCAAACGCGTGAAGATCAATACAAAACAGAATTAATGCTCGTTAATGAAAATGCGGGAATCAAGCCCGTCGTAGTAAGTGATGAAGTAATCTTCGTTTTAAAAAAAGCGCTAGAATTTGCAAAATTATCTGAAGTTGAAGGAGTAGCATTATTTGATCCTACGATTGCACCTGTTTGGGATTGTTGGAACTTCACGGAATTTTATTATAGTATTCATAATCCGATAATCGGCTCTGTACCCGATCATATTGAAGAGGTTTTACCACTAGTTGATTATCGAAAAGTTGTTATCGATGAAGTTGAAAAAACAGTTTTCTTACAAATAGAAGGAATGAAACTAGATTTAGGTGGAATTGTAAAGGGGTATGTAGCCGATTGCCTTCGCACTTATTTACAACAACAAGGGTTTCATGATGCAGTAATAGATATTGGTAAGAATATTATTCTTATGGGCAAATACCAAGGAAAAGGATGGAAAACTTCCTTGCAGACTCCCTATATTGAACGCTATAGTTACTCTCAAGAAGAGCAAATGTATTATTATGGAAGATTGTATTTAAGCGATAAGACAATAGTAACTTCTGGGGTATATGAAAAATATATCATGGATAAAGACCAAAAAGAATATCATCATATATTAGATCCGCGAACAGGATTTCCTTTTGATAATTCGGTCATTAGTGTTAGTGTTATTACCGATTCATCTATCGATGCAGATGGGTATAGTACGACACTATTGACATTAGGTTTGGAAATGGGAATGGAATTAGTTAATCAAACCGAAAATTTAGAAGCAATATATGTGATTAGGAATAATGACAAGTATCAAGTATATATTTCTAAAGGACTGTTGGATCAATTTGAATTTAATGAAAATGTGAGAAGTTTAGGTTATGAATATAAAGGAGTTTTCGGTGAATAATATGAGAACATTAGAAATAAAAAACTTACATGCTTGTGTAGAGGATAAAGAAATATTAAAAGGAATTAATTTAAAGGTTAATACTGGAGAAGTTCATGCCATCATGGGACCAAATGGTACAGGAAAGAGCACCTTAGCTTCGGTAATCATGGGACATTATCGTTATCAAGTGACTGAGGGGGAAGTAAAAATAGATGATGAAGACCTACTGGCAATGTCAGTAGATGAAAGAAGTCGTAAAGGTATTTTCCTAGCAATGCAATATCCGAATGAAATCAGCGGAATTACCAATTCTGATTTTATTAAAACGGCGATGCAAGCCCGACTTTCTGAAGGAGAACACATTTCCTTATTTAAATTCATCAAACAAATGGACAAAGCTGTTGATGATTTGAAAATGAATAAAGACCTACCCCATCGATATTTAAACGAGGGATTTTCTGGTGGAGAAAAGAAACGAAATGAAATCTTACAAATGAAGATGTTGAAACCTAGCTTTGCTATTCTTGATGAAATTGATTCGGGATTGGATGTTGACGCATTAAGAATTGTAGGAGAAAATATCAATAATATGCGAAGCGATGATTTTGGGGCAATTATTATTACCCATTATCAAAGATTACTTGATTATCTCGATGTCGATTATGTTCATATTATTATGAATGGAAAAATCGTAAAATCAGGGGGAAAAGAGTTGATTTCTAAGATTGATGCGGAAGGGTATGATTGGATTAAAACCGAATTGGGAATTGAAGATGAAGAAATAGTGAATAGAAAAGCTCATGCAGTATTAGGTTCTTGTGCATTTAAGACTTCTAAGGAGTAGAAAAATGAATTTAGAGAAAATACAAAATGAGATTTTAGAAAAAGAAGATAATTTCGCAATCCTAGAAAATGGGAAGATGATTTATTGTTCTTTTTCGAGTACTGATTTGAAAATAGAAAAAAACATGTCATTAAAAGTAATTCATTTCATTGATAAAGATACTGAAATTGATATTGAAATTGCTTCAGGAATATCCGCTAAAATAGAAGAAATCTATTATTATGTGAAGAATAATGTCGAGATTAATACCAATATTACCATCGCAGATTATGCTTGCTTAGACTATTTGAACTTTGAACGTAATGAAGATAGTCAAAAAATAATCACTAATGTTAGAATTCATCTTGGGAAAGAAGCAAAAATCAATAATAAAAGCATTGCTCTTTTTGATGGTGAAGTTTTTTCCAATCAATATGTTTATTTAGATGGCGAAGGAGCTATTAATGATAGTATTAATGTAATTATCAATAGTAGTGAAGCAAAACAAGACTTCACTTATAACCTATATCATCAAGTTCCTAATACGAATTCTACGATGGTTAATTATGCAATCTGCAAGAAAAAATCATTATTGAATGTAAATACTAATGGAATCATTGTAAAGGGAGCAAAGAATACGAACTTATCGCAAAAAGTAAAGGGATTATTGATGGATTTGGAAGCGATGATTAGTGCGAATCCTAAACTACAAATTGATGAATATGATTGTATGGCTGCTCATGGAGCTTCTATTGGTGCCATCGATGAAGATGAATTATATTATTTAATGAGTCGAGGATTAACCAAAGAAGCAAGTGAAACGCTGATTGTTGAAGGTTTTATCAATCCCTTTTTATTAGAAATAAAGAGTAAAAAATTTCAAAATTATATTAAGTATTGGAGTAGTAAACACATATAGAAGGTGATTTTTGTGATAGATGTAAAGAAAATTAAAGAGATGTTTCCGATATATAAAGAAAATCCTCAATTGACTTACTTAGATTCCTGTGCTACTAGTTTAAAGCCACAACGAGTAATCAATAAAATGAACGAATATTATACACATTATGGTGTTAATATTCATCGAGGAGTTTATCAATTGAGTTATAAAGCCTCTGATGAATATGATATCGCCCGCAATAAAGTTGCAAAATTTATTCGTGCCGAATTTGAAGAAGTAATCTTTACCAGAAACGCCTCAGAAGCACTTAATTTAGTGGCATTAATCTATGGTGAACGATACCTTCAAGAAGGCGATGTTGTCATTACTTCTGAATTGGAACACCATAGTTCAGTTTTACCTTGGATGAAGCTTTGTGAAAGAAAGAAGGCTGAATTAAAATATATCCCTCTGGATGAAGAAGGAAGAATTACTGTTTCAGCGTTTAAAAAAATATTATCAGAGAAAGTGAAAGTAGTTGCTTTAACTTATGTATCCAATGTGATGGGATATATCACTCCAATCGAAGAAATTATCAAGTTAGCCCATCAACACCAAGCAATTGTTGTTGTTGATGCAGCGCAAGCTGTCATGCATCTAAATATTGATGTCAAGAAAATAGATGCAGATTTCTTAGCTTTTTCTGGTCATAAAATGTTAGGTCCAACAGGAATTGGCGTTTTATATGGAAAAAAGAAGATGCTTCAAAAATTGGAACCATTATTATATGGTGGAGATATGAACGAAGAAGTAAACTTGGGTAGCGTAACTGTAAAAGAAATTCCCTATCGTTTTGAAACAGGTACACCAGCGATTGCTGAAGTGATCGGTTTAGGAGAAGCAATTGATATATTAGAATCCATAGGAATAGAAACGATTCATGAATATACAATGGCGATTAAGAACTATGCATTAAAGGGTTTGTTAGCGCTAGAAGGAATTACAGTGTATAATCCAACAGCAGAAACAGCGATTATTTCTTTTAATATTGATGGAGTTCATCCTCATGATGCAGCGACAATATATGATAATGCCGATATTGCTTTGCGAGCTGGTCACCATTGTGCTCAATTAATCACAAAATGGTTAAATACAAATGGAACACTGAGAGGATCTTTTAGTATTTATAATGACTATCAAGATGCAGATAAGCTAATAAAGATTACGAGAGAAGCGGTTTTGTTCTTCCGTAAATTTGCAGGTGAAAATAATGAATAACATTGAAAATTTATATCGTCAAGTGATTATGGACCACTATAAAAACCCTCGCAACAAAGGGTTAAAAGGTTATCCTCATGTCCATATTAAGAATCCTTCTTGTGGGGATGATATTACAGTAGAGGCAAAAATAGAGAATGATATTATTGTTGAGATTAATCATCAAGGAGTAGGATGTTCGATTTGTTGTTCTTCCGCAAGTGTCTTATCAGAACTGTTAAAAGGAAAAACGGTAGTAGAGGCGAAAGCTTTAATCAAGAAATATTTCCAAATGATTAAAGGAGAAGCAATAGTTGATGAGGAAGAATTGGAAGAAGCGTTAGCTTATGAAGGTGTTTCTAAATTTCCAGCAAGAATCAAATGTGCAACAATAGCTTGGAAGGCTTTGGAAAGAGTAATCAACGGTGATGTCGATGAAGAATGAAAAAATAGATAACATCGTCGGTGATTATAAATACGGATTTAGGACAGAAGCTAAGGAAATCTATAGCACGGGTAGAGGATTAAACTTAGAGGTAGTTTTAAACATATCTAAATTCAAGGGTGAACCAGAATGGATGAAAGAAATTCGGGTAAAAGCGTATCGAAAATTCGTCGACATGCCTCAACCTAATTTTGGACCTAAGCTTGATTTTATTGATTTTAATGAATATATCTATTACATTAAATCAAGCCAGGGAGTAGAAAAAAGTTGGGAAGATGTTCCCAAAGAAATTAGAGAAACGTTCGACAAATTAGGAATACCTGAATCAGAAAGAAAATATTTAAGTGGTTTATCTAGTCAATTTGAATCAGAAGTGGTTTATCACAATACTTTAGAAGAATTAGAAAAACTAGGAGTTTTGTTTTGTGATACCGATACAGCGGTTAAAAAATATCCAGAGATTGTAAAAGAATATTTTGCGAAAGTGGTTCCTTATACAGACAATAAGTATGCAGCATTAAATACTGCAGTTTGGAGTGGTGGCTCTTTTATCTATGTTCCCAAAGGAGTAAAAATTGAAAAGCCATTGCAATCGTATTTTCGAATCAACACTGAACAAATGGGGCAGTTTGAACGAACATTGATTATTGTTGATGAAGAAGCGAGTCTAAATTATGTTGAGGGCTGTACAGCTCCCATTTATTCAAAGGATTCTCTTCATGCTGCAGTTGTAGAGATTTATGTAAAAGATAAGGGATATTGCCGATATTCTACTGTTCAAAACTGGTCAAACAATATTGTGAATTTGGTTACTAAAAGAGCAATTTGTTATAATCATGCCCATATGGAATGGATAGATGGTAATATTGGTTCAGGAATTAATATGGAATATCCAGCTTGTATTCTTGCTGGTGATGGAGCAAAGGGAACAACAATCTCCATTGCTTTCGCAGGAAAAGGTCAAATTCAAGATACAGGGGCAAAAATGATTCACTTAGCTCCAAATACAACTAGTAATATTATCTCTAAATCAATTTGTCGGGGTGGTGGGGAAGTGAATTATCGCGGTACTGTTCGCCACGGTCCTAAAGCAATCAATGCCCGTAGTCATGTTGAATGTGATACCATTATTTTAGACAATTTATCACGAAGCGATACGATACCATTTAATTTTGTTCAAAATCAGAAAGCAAGAATTGAACACGAAGCGACGGTATCAAAAGTTAGTGAAGAACAGATATTTTATTTAATGAGCCGTGGCTTAACAGAGGCACAAGCATTAGAAATGATTGTGATGGGGTTTATTGAACCTTTTTCAAAAGAATTACCAATGGAATATGCAGTAGAACTAAATCAGTTAATCAAACTAGAAATGATAGGATCGATTGGATAAAATAAATCCTTTTAAAAAAGATTGGTATCAAAAGGTAAAAGAATATATCGATTTCAAAGTGAAATTAAAAGCAGTCACCTCTTATTTGGAAGACTGCTTTTTTTTGTCATTAGATTAACGCTTTATTTTTTTAGAAAAAATTGATATAATAACACAAGGTGATTGACTATTATGGAATATATCAAAATACAAAAATTACAATTTAATAATATGCAGATTGATATTTCCTTAAACAAACAAGAAATATTTGCTGTTTATTCTCGTAATGAAGAAATAGTCAATGATTTCTTATTGGTGTTAAATGGAATAAATCCCAATAATGGTTCTTGCTCATATCTAAATAAGGATATTTTTGATAACGAAGATTTTTTCAAACAAAGAATTTACATTAATTTTAAAGAATCCTATTTAAAGACGATAAATGCTGAATTTATTGAAGAATCATTAATGAATCGATTTAGTTTATCCTTCAACAAAGAGGTTTTTAATACTTATGTACAAGAAATGGGAATTCGGCTAGAAACAACGTTTAAAGCGAATTATACGTTTACGGATAAAGGTAATACAATGGTGAATTTTGCTTTTTTAAAAGCCTTGAATATCCCTTTTGTTACCGTTAACAACCCTACAATTTATTTAAAAAAAGCGAAAATTATCGAGACGATAACAAATAGTTTGGTCGATAAAAGAAAATATGAAAGCATCATTCTTGGTTTGGATAGGATTAAAAACTTCAAAGAAAAACTAGAAAGAGTATTGGTGTTTACCGATTACCAAACATATGTAATTGTTAATCCTCAAAAGGATAGTTTTTTGTTAATAGAAGATAATATTCATCTACACGACAAAATGTTTCGAACGAAAAAGATGGGTTTAGTTATATGTTTGAATACTTACACGAAAGAAGAGTTGAAGAGATTCAATCATTTTAAATTAAAATATCAAAAACTATCGTTTTATGAAATAGAAGATTATTTCGGTGATGATAATGAAAAATAGAAAAACAGAAAAGAACGTTTATTCTTATGGAATTCAATTATTAGTATTAGGAATCATCATTGCTGTTTTAATTACAGGATTTTTGATATTAATAAACGGAATAGAAATCCAAGGAATCGCGATAATTAAAAACAATTTTATTGTAGCTTTGTTTTGTAGCTCTATAATAGGTGGTGCTTTTCTCTCCTTTTCAACAACCAATCGACTTTTAAAGTTTCAAACATCCTTTGGAATTACGCGTAAAAAAATCTATAAAGCCTATCTTTTACGAATCATTCAAGTTTTTTCTTGGTTGATTGGAATCTATTTGTTTTATACCATCGCGGATTTTATGATAATGGATCAAAATTACAATCTTATTCCAATGCTTTTTAGTCGGAAAACTGTGATTTTAGTTTTATTGTTTTTGTTGATTAATATGGTTGGTTTTTGGTGTGGAATTAGGCAAATCAGGATAGAATTATTCGTAATTGTTTTATTGATTATCTTTGTCATCACATTTTTATTATATCATTTTCAAATTGATAATGTTTTTGTATTTAGCGGATTTGGAGTTGCCATTGTAGTTTTGTTTTTCAATAATTATAAAACAATCACTAAAAGGAAAATCGGGTGAGAATATGAATAGTTTTAAAAAATATAGAAAAATATGGGTTATTGTTTTCTTTATATTAATCAATCTAATTAATGCAATGATGATTATCAAGATTAATAAAGCAAATAATTGGCTAACTACACCAGGAATGACTTTCAATAGTATTTTAGGTAATATAGGCTTTATTGCAGTTTTATTGTCACTAGCTCTTATATTTTGTAGCCAAGAAAAAAGGTTAATGATCGCTTTAGTTGTTGAAACCGTTATTTTGTCTGTTCTTTTGATAGGAATTACAATGTATTATGAATTTTATAAAATGTTTCCTTCCTTTTACAATCTGACCGTTTTTAATGGAGAATCAAGTGAAGATGCTTTGGAATTCATCATTAGTTTTATTATAGAGTTATCAAAAAATATCAAATGGATATTTGGGTTACCGATTGTCGCTATTGTTGTTTTATATATTTTGATAAATAAAAACAACGATTTACATAAGGAGATATCCCTTTCTTCAAGGAAGTATCAGGCAAGCATTATTTTCTTAATTGGAGTTTTATTGCTTGGTGGGTCTGAAAAGTTTTATCAACAGATGGTTAAGGGGACATGGCATGAAGAAAATACGACAGTTACTTTCAGATTACAAGCAAAAGGGGTATTTAATTTTTACTTGGGTGAAGCGATAGAGTATTTTATAACGGGTGAAGATGAACCTGAACCTGAAAAAATTGAAGAACAGTTAAAAAAATTAAAAAAATATCAAAATGATTCACAGATCAGTTTTATTGATAATAGCGAAATCAAAAATAATGAATTATATAAAGGAATCTTCGCAGGAAAAAATCTGTTATTAATCCAACTTGAATCGGAAAGCAATTTTTTAATTGGATTAAAGGTAAAAGTAGGCACAGAGTATGTTGAAGTAACACCTAATTTGAACCGTTTAGTCGATAAATCAATTTATTGTAATCAGTTTTATACAACAGTGGGGATAGGGAATACATCCGATGCGGAATTTACAGCAATGACGGGAATTAATCCTAACGGAAATCGTTATACTGTTTATGAATACTATGATCAAGCCTACGAAACGTTGCCGAAATTGTTTAGGGGAAAAGGATATTTTAGTTTTGCAACACATGCAAATGCTGGATTTTTTTATTCGCGAGAAGAGAATTTTATTAACACCTATGGGTTTGATTTATTTCTTGAAAAAACCTATTTTGAAGAAAGCATCCTTGATTATCAAGATAAACTTGTTCATGATTGGGTAGGGGATGTTGGTTTTTTAGAACAAACGGTAAGAGAAATGAAGTTACAAAAGGAGGATACAGGAAAAGCTGTTTTTAGCTATCCCATCACCGTATCCAATCATCTACCTTACTATTTGAATAAAGAGCAAGGTTTTTATGGTCAAAAGGAATTATTGTTTCCTCATGGTGTTGAAGGAATTTCTGAAAATTATATTAATTATTTAGAACATGCTAGTTATAATGATTATGCAATCGGGAAAGCAATCGAAGCTTTAGAAAACGAAGGACTTGCTGATGATACTATTGTTATAATGTATGGTGATCATGGTTGTGGAATTGATATCTATGAAATGTTTTACCAAACTCCAGAACTATTTATTAATGAGATTAACCCAATTATTGAATATGTCGAGGATAAAAATTCTAGAGATTTATTAGAGCAACGTTTTCTATTGAATGTTCCGTTTTTTATCTATGATGTCTCGGAATCGGGAAAACTCCCACCAAAAATAATTTCTTTGGTTAGGGGACACGAATCAATAAAAAGGACAATTGCCAACTTGTTCGGGTTGGAAGCTGAATATTATTTTGGTGTTGATGTGTTAAGTGATGCTAAAACTTCTTGTTATAATCCAAGAAATCTAACAATTCTTGCGGATGGGATTGTTGTTTCAGGAAGTTCAGAGAAAAAGGTCTTTACAGATTACTATACGTATAAAGACACAGAAATTGATAAGATTATTTCCGGAACGCTTGAATACAAAAATATCAACGATAAAATTTTAAAATATAAAATTTTTCTTAAATAAATAAAACTCTTTTCTGGGGTTTTATTTTTTTGATTGCTTTTTCATTGAAGAAAGAGTGTATTTATAGTATAATATGTCGAGGAAAAAGTTATGGAACGCAGGATAATCACTTTTTTAGAAAAAAACAATATCAATCTTGATGGGGAAAAAATAGTTTTGGCTGTATCAACAGGAATTGATTCTATGGTGATGCTTCATGCATTTATACAGTTAACAAAAGAACTCAATTTTTCTATTGTGGTTGCCCATGTAAATCATCAAAAAAGATTACAATCGCAACAAGAAGAAGAATTCATTCAAAAATTTTGTCGGGATAATAAATTGGTTTGTTATGTAAAGAGATTGGATTTTTCTTCTGTTACGGAGAATTTTCAAGCGGAAGCCCGAAGAAGAAGATATGAATTTTTTCAAGAGGTTTTGGTAAAAGAAAAAGCTGAGTATTTGGCTTTAGCCCATCACGGAAATGATGTCTTGGAGACAATTATGATGCGACTATTGCGAGGAAGTTCATTAAGCGGTTATGCAGGAATGAAAGCTGTTGTACCATTTAATAACAAAACTATCATCCGACCTTTCCTTACTGTGTTAAAAAGCGATCTTGAAAAGTATCAACAATTAAAGCAGATTGAGTATTTTGAAGATCAATCAAATATGGAGGATGTATATACTCGTAATCGCCTTCGTAAAGAAATTATTCCTGCTTTGATTAAAGAAGATCAAAATGTTCATTTAAAATTTTTAGAGTTTTCAGAAACTCTAGAAGAAGCAAGTGCTGAATTACATAAGATTCGGGATAATTTTATTCAGAAAAAAGTGGTTTTTGGTAAAGAGAGTGTATCCTTCAACATTTCCGATTTTAAAAAACTTTCTGTATATATGCAAACGGAAGTGCTTTATGAATTGCTTAAAAAATACAATTTGGGGAAAGCAAATATTGTGGAATTGCTGAAATTGGTGAATTCTAGTAAGGCAAATCATGAAGTTTTATTCAAAAAGGACCTAACATTTGTAAAAGAATATAATAAGATTTATTTTTTCTTTAAAGAGTTGATTAGTGAAAGCATAAATATTGTCATTCGTGAATTAAAAAAGTATCAAATTACTGACAATATTGCCATAAATGTAACAAAAAAAACAACAGAAAACATTACAAATGATAATAGTATATGTTATAATAGTGACAAGTTGCCGCTTGTAGTTCGTTCACGAAAACCTGCGGATAAAATAAAACTCTCTCAAGGGTATAAAAAAGTCAAAGATTTACTGATTGATAAAAAAATAGGAATCTTACAAAGAAAAAGAGTTTTAATTTTAGAAGACAGTTCTCATGAAATATTAGCCGTTTTAGGAATAAAGAAGAGTGAGAAATTAAAAGAAATAAAAGTCAAAGATATCCTAATATCAATGGAGGAAAAAACTAATGGACAATTTTATTGAAGAAACTTTGTTCACACACGAAGAAATTGTTAAAAAATGTAAAGAATTAGGGGAAAAGATTACAAAAGATTATCAAGACAAGTGTCCAATTTTAATTGGTTTGCTAAAAGGATGTGTGCCATTTATGGCTGAATTAATTAAGCACATCAAATGCGATATGGAAATAGATTTCATGAAGGCCTCTAGTTATCAAGGAATATGTTCAACAGGAACAGTTACAATAACAAAAGATACGAGTACTTCTGTTGCGGGACGCCATGTTATCATTGTAGAAGATATTGTTGATAGTGGGTTAACGTTGCAACAAGTGACAAATTTGTTAAGAGATCGTAAGGCAACAAGTATTGAAGTAGTTGTTCTTTTAGACAAGCCAGCAGGAAGGACTATAAAACAATTTAAACCAAAATATGTCGGTTTTACCATTCCCCCAAAATTTGTTGTTGGTTTTGGACTTGATTATAATGAATTATATCGAAATTTAGATTATGTGGGAGTGCTAAAAAAATCGGTTTATGAGAAATAAGGAGGTGGTGTAGATGCCACAAAAACAAGATGGCTCAAGAAGGTTTAGAAAATCAGATATAGGATTATTATTTGTTTTCATTGCTATTTTAGTGGGAATATTTATTTTAGTTAATAATTCATTGGGAAAACCAGATGAACTAACTCAATATGATTTTCACGAGCTATTAGAAGATGAAAAAATTAAATCGATTAATATTAAACCTATCGGCGGAGACAATAAAGATTTCTTTGAAGTATATGGAATATACTTAGATGCCACTAACAAAGAAAAGAATTACTCTAGTGTATTATCTATAGAATATGTAAATGAAAATATTTTAAGTACTGAAGGGATGTTGAAATACAACATCAACCCTAAAATTATAAAACTTGTTACAGTGGATTGGTTTAGTATTATTTTCATGGTAATTTTACCGATAGCCTTAATCGTTGGGTTTGTTGTATTCATTAGTAAAAATGCGAATAATAGTAATAACAGAGCATTTGAATTTGCTAAAACAAGAGCGAAATTAAATAAAAAAACAGACACAACATTTAAAGATGTTGCCGGTTGTGATGAAGAAAAAGAAGAATTAGAGGAAATCATCGATTTTTTAAAGAATCCAAGAAAATATTTTGAAATAGGAGCAAGAATACCGAAGGGAGTTTTATTGATAGGTCCTCCAGGAACAGGTAAAACTTTACTAGCTAGAGCAGTTGCTGGGGAAGCTAAGGTTCCATTCTATTCTATTTCAGGTAGTGATTTTGTTGAAATGTTCGTTGGTGTGGGTGCCAGCCGTGTCCGTGATATGTTTAAAACAGCGAAGCAGACAGCTCCATGTATTGTTTTCATCGATGAGATTGATGCTGTCGGTCGTCAAAGAGGAGCAGGTCTTGGTGGTGGGCATGATGAAAGAGAACAAACATTAAATCAATTATTGGTTGAGATGGATGGATTTGCTCAAAATAGTGGTGTTATTGTCATGGCAGCAACAAATAGAGCCGATATTCTAGACCCTGCTTTATTACGTCCAGGAAGATTTGACCGTCAAATCAGGATTAGTAATCCCGATGTTAGGGGAAGAAAAGAAATCATGGAAGTGCATGCACGGAACAAGAAATTATCACCAAAGATAAATCTTGAGGACATTGCTCGTCGTACGCCTGGTTTTAGTGGTGCTGACTTAGAAAACTTATTAAATGAAGCAGCATTATTAGCTGCACGCGAGAATCGTCGAGAAATTAAGATTTATGATATCGATGAAGCCATTGATAGAGTGTTAATGGGCCCTGCAAAACGAAGTCGAAAATATTCAGATAAAGAAAAGCAAATAATTTCTTATCACGAATCGGGACATGCTGTTTTAGGTGTTAAATTAGAGAACGCTGAGATTGTTCAAAAAGTTACTATTGTACCACGTGGTGAAGCTGGTGGATATTCAATGATGACACCAGAAGAAGAGACGTTCTTGCAAACGAAACAAGGATTATTAGATACGATTACAGGTCTTTTAGGTGGGCGAGTTGCTGAAGAGATTATGACAACTGAAATTACTACAGGAGCTCATAATGACTTCCAAAAAGCTACTTTAATCGCAAGGGCAATGGTTACAGAATATGGAATGAGTGAATTAGGACCAGTCCAATATGAACAAAGAAGTCAAACAGTTTTCCTTGGTCGTGACTACATGAGCGATAAAAACTTCTCCGATCAAGTTGCAATGGAGATTGACCGTGCAGTTCGTAACATTATTGAAGAATGTTATCAAAGAGCTAAAGCCGTATTGACAGAAAATAAAGATTTATTAATTAACATTGCTAAGCACTTAATGGATATAGAAACTCTAACAAAAGAAGATATTTATGAAATTGTAAATACAGGTCGTCTAGAGTGGTGGGAAAAGAAAAAAGCCAAAGAGGAAGCTCAAAAAATAGCTGCTGAGAAAGAACAAGAATTACAAGAAATCTATCAAAAGCAATTAAAAGCAATGGAAAAAGCAAAAAAAGCTAGTGGTGAAACAGTTTCTACAAACATAAGTGATGTTAATCCAGCTGCAGATACAAAAGAAATGTTTCGCGAAGCACTAACTAAAGATGAGAAAGAAAAACCTGAGGATAAGTAATGAGAGTAGATAAGTTTCTCAAGGTTTCGCGCTTAATTAAAAGAAGAACAGTAGCTAAAGAAGCGAGTAACAGCGATAAGATTGTTGTGAACGGAAAGATTGCTAAACCTAGTACCCTTTTAAAAATAGGCGATAAATTGGAAATAAATTATTTCAAGAAAAAAATGATTGTCATCGTAAAAGCTCTAACCACATCAACAAAAAAAGAAGATGCGGATGCTATGTATGAGGTCATAGAAGTTATCGATAATTGATGCAAAGTAATAAAAACTTTGCATTTTTTAATTTGAAAAATTGCTTTTGATTTTCTTTATAAAAACAACAAAATATGATATAATAATTGAAAAGAGGTAAGGTTATGGAAAAAGGTTTAAAAATTGCTATTGTCGGTTCAGGAAGTACGTATACACCTGAATTAATTGAAGGATTCATTAATAAAAAAGATTCTTTACCAGTAAAAGAATTGTTTTTAATGGATATTGAAGAACGAAAGTTGAATATTGTTGGTGGTTTATGCGAACGAATGATTAAAGCAGCAGGATTATCTTGTAAAGTAGTACTAACAACAGATTTGACTAAAGCACTGGATAAAGCAGATTTTGTGTTAGCTCAAATCAGGGTTGGAAAACTTCCAGCACGAGTTCTTGATGAAAGAATACCTTTGAAATATGACTTAATAGGTCAAGAAACAAATGGCATAGGCGGATTTTTCAAGGGGATGAGAACAATCCCCGCAATCATGGATATTGTTCATAAAATGGAAGAATTGTGTCCAAATGCTTGGCTAATCAATTTTTCTAATCCTTCAGGGATGATTGCGGAAGCGGTTTTAAATCATAGCAAAATTAAAATGATGGGTCTATGCAATGTTCCTATCAATATGATTGATAGCTTAAAAAAGAGATTATCAATTCCTGATGCTGAAGTTGAATATGTTGGGTTGAATCACTTAAGTTGGATTACTTCAATCAAGTATAAAGGTGTTGATTACTTACAAAAGGCAATTAAAGAAGGAATCAATAGTGAAGCGATGAAAAATATCCCTGCAAGTGGTTTTACTGCTGAATTAATTAAAACAGTTGGAGCTATTCCTTCTTCATATTTAGAGTATTATTATTTTAAAGACCAGAAGTTAGCAAAAGCAAAAGAAGTAGAAAAATGTCGTGCTGAAGTATGTATGGAAATAGAAGAACAATTACTAGATATCTATTCTAATAGTGAACTTCATGTAAAACCAGAATTGCTAAGTAAACGAGGTGGGTCTCGCTATTCTGAAGTTGCTATCAATTTAGTCGATTCGATCTACAACGATAAAAATGATATCCAGGTTGTGAATATATTGAATCAAGGAGCAATTCCTTTTATGAATGACAATGATGCTGTGGAAGTATGTGCTGTTGTTGGTAAAGATGGAGCGAAACCGATAAAAACACATTTTAAGAATGAACATATAAAAGAATATATGTTAATGATGAAAGCTTATGAAAAACATGCTGTTACAGCAGCTTTAACTGGTGATGAGGATGAAGCAATTAGGGCATTAATGATTAACCCTTTGGTTTTTGATTATAAGAAATTATACCCTTGTTTTCAAGAATTAAAAGAAGCACATAAAGCTCATTTACCTCAATTCTTCAAGAAAGAGAAATAAAACATGAAAGAATATATTATTGGAGTAGATGGTGGTAATACCAAAACAGATTATTTTTTGTTTGATATTGCTGGAAATTTTATCGATTTTTATCGTGGTGGTACCTGTAGTCATGAAGGTTTGCACGATAGTTTTGCAGGTTCATATAGAGTAATGAACGAGGTTTTCACAAACTTATTTCAGAGGAATAAAATCACTATCGAGCAAATAAAGACAGCTGTGTTCGGTTTGGCTGGTGTAGATACCCCGTTTCAAAAAGCAAAACTTGAAGAAGTAGTACAAATGTTAGGATTCACCCAATTTAAAGTTGTCAATGATTCTTTTTTAGGAATTAAAGCAGGGACTACTAATGGATATGGTGTTTGCTCTATTAATGGGACAGGAACATCAAGCGGAGGAATTGATTTAGATGGTAAAAATCTGCAAGTTGGTGGTATTGGTGCTATTGTTGGAGATGAAGCAGGTGGCTCTTGGATAGCTAGGCAAGCTATTAGAGTTGTTTATGATGCTTGTTATCGTTTTGGTCAACAAACTTTACTCACAGAAATTGTGATGAAAGAATTAGGTGTTAATGACAAATATTATTTAATGGAGGCAATCAGTAGTAACTTAACTCAACGCAAGGTTAATCTAACAACATTGACGATTGCTGTTTTTGAATGTGCTAATAAGAAAGATAAAGTAGCACTTCAAATCTTGAAAAGTATGGCTGACAATCTTGCCAGAAGTGCCGGTGGTTGTGTAGTCAATCTTAATTTCCCGGAAGAGGTTGAGATTGTATTGGCGGGAAGTGTTTGGGTAAAAGGGTCATGCCCTGTTTTAATCGAAGAATTCACCAAAAAAATCGAACAATATACAAACAAAAAATGTAAGATTATTACTTTAAACGTTCCACCAGCAACAGGTGCTATTGTATGGGCACTAGAACTTGCTACAGGAAAGTTCCCTAATTACGAAACAAGAAAGTTAATTAGTGGCAATGTTGAAAAAGAATTGGGAAGAATAGAACATCACGAATAATATGAAAATTATATTAGGGTCAAAGTCACCACGAAGAAAAGAACTACTAAAACAAATGGGAATTTCTTTCGAAGTTTATCTTTCAGAAGTCAATGAAGATATTAAAGATTTTGAAAATCCTCAAGATTATGTTACTAAAACAGCATTCAAAAAGGGAAAAGCGATATCACAAGTTTTCCCTAATGACTTGGTTATTTGTGCCGATACTATTGTTACTCATCGCAATCATATTTTGGAAAAACCTAAAACCAAAGAAGAAGCACACCAAATGATTCAAGAATTACAAGGAGATGCACATTTTGTTTATACCGCAGTATATTTGGGGCTAAAAGATAAGACTAAAGTATTTATCGAAGAAACAAAAGTAACAATCGATCATATGAGTGAAGCGGAAATCGAAGAATATGTAAATACAAATGAACCATATGATAAGGCTGGTGGTTATGCAATTCAAGGCTTTTTTGGAAGATATGTGAAGAAGATTGAAGGCGATTATTATAATGTAATGGGTCTACCAGTTAATCGGGTTTATCGTGAAATTAAAAAACTAGGGTGTTAATCCTAGTTTTTTTCATTATAGGCAATTAATAGTTTTAAGGTGTTGACCACACCATCAATGTGAGTTCGTTCCATTCCGTGGGAAGCGTGAACACCAGGTCCAATTAAAGCTCCTCTAATATTATTTCCTGCTTTTAATGCAGCAGAAACATCAGAACTATAAAATGGATAGATATCAACTACATAAGATAATTTTGCTTTTTTTGCGCATGAAATTAAATCATTTGTTAGGTCGAGATTATAAGGACCGCTAGCATCTTTAGCACAAATGGAAACATCATATTCTGTACAAGATAAATCTTCACCAATACACCCCATGTCAACAGCGATTAATTCATCCACTTCGGGAATATAACTAGCACCAAATCCAACTTCTTCGTTTGTTGAAAAAATAAATTTCAATGTGTTTTTTGGTTCAATATTATTTTCTAGTAAATAATCAATAAAGCCAAATAATATGGCAACACTTATTTTATCATCCAAGAATCTGGATTTGATAAAACCAGAAGGGGTAACAACTGTCTTAGGGTCTAAGACAATAAAATCACCATTCCCAATTCCTAAATCAAGGACATCTTGTTTACTTTTAACCTTTTCATCAAGACGAACAAACATATTAGCATCATCACGGGGAAGTGTACGAGAATCTTTATGAACATGAGAAGAAGGCGCAGCGGATAAAAAAGTACCAGTAAATTTTTTTCCGTCACGGGTGATAATATAGCAATATTCTCCATCATAAGTTGGAAGAATAGGTCCTCCAAGGACGCTAAACTTTAATTCTCCCTTGCTTGTGATACTTCTTACCATAGCTCCTAAGGTATCAACATGAGCCACTAAACCTGTTGTCTTCTTGCTTTTTCCTGTAATAGTGATAACTAAATTACCATTTTTCAAAATCTCATGGACAAGATTGCGCTTTTTTGCTTCCTCTTTTAGAAACTCAACGGCAGCTTTTGTATATCCTGATGGGCTTGGAATACTTAAAATGTCTTTTGTGAATGTCAATAATTTTTCTTGATTAATTGATTTCATCTTTCTTTTTACCTTTCGCATAAATTAGGATTTTGTTTAATTCTTCTTCGTTATAATGGTACACTTCTTTACAATAGTGACAAATAACTTCCGCTTTATGATCTTTTGCAATCATTTCGCTTATTTCTTCCTTTCCTAGAGAAGCAATTCCTCCAGCAAATTTTTCTTTTGAACAAGGGCATTTAAATTGTATTTCTTTTGTTTCTATGATGTGATAATCATCATTAAAAAGCAATTTTAATATTTCTTCTTGGTGGGGATATTCCTTTAATAATTTTGAATAAGAACGCAGTAATTCAACTTTATTTTCAAGATAGGTGATATCTTCTTCTAATGCATCGGGTAATAATTGAATTAAAATTCCTCCAAATACTTGAGCAAAACCATCAGTTGTAAAATAAGACCCTAAACTTATCAAAGAAGGAGTTTGCTCGCTGGTTGCAAAGTAGTAAGTAAAGTCTTTTGCTAAATCTCCTGTTTGAATAGGAATTGTAGATATGAAAAAATCCTTTAGTTTTAAGTCTTTAATAACTTCAATGTAACCATTATATCCAAGAGTTGTCACATCATCAATGGTTTGTTTGTTATCAAAATGAACGTGTTCTCTGCTTACATAACCACGAACATTCCCTTTCGCATCAGCTTCAACTACGACATTACCAATAGGACCATTACCATCGATTTTAATGGTAAGAGACTCTTCCCCCTTCAACATCGCTCCCATCATTGTTCCGATAGTCATCGTCTTTCCCAGAACAGAAGCTGCGCTAGGCCATAAATCATGACGTTTGATTGCCTCATTTGTAATATCAACAGTATCCGCAAGAAACACTCTTATTCTTTTATTTAGTGCTAAAGCTTTTATTAAAATACCCATATTTTTTCTCCATTTAACCACATATATTCTAGTATAAAATGCCATATAAATCAACTTATTTATAAATATTGTTTTCCCTTATGCAATAAAATATGTTATAATAGACGAGGAAAAAAATAAAGTACTAAGAGGGGTATCGATGAATAAAATAGTTGTGAAAAGTCAATATTCAAAAAAAATGCATCTTGCATTTTATAAGTTTCATATGTTTAGAAAATCAACAAAAATATATTTTATTATGCTAATAGGAGCATTTACTCTATATTTAGCGATTAGATATTCATTAACAGCAGAAATGGATCCAACAAATCTGATGATTGTTTGGTCGTTAGCGATATTTTCTATCTTATTAACGCCAATGATTATGATGACGAGAACATATTCCATTGTTCGCCAAGAAGCAAAAGAACGAAAAGACACAGTCGAAATTCTTGAAATCACAAAGGATAGGATTTTGCGTAGATTGGAAAAAGCGGGTAGTGTTGCGATTGGATGGTACAACGTGGATAGTGTTTATGAAACAAAAGATGCTTTTTATTTCTATTTATCAGCAGAACAAGGATTAGTGGTTGTTAAGAATGACATCGTTAATGGCGATGTTGAATCATTGAGAAATATGATTAACAAGAATTTAAGACCGAACAAAAAGGGAAAAGTATCGTATAAAAAATGCTTTAAGGAAAAAAACAATGATTAATATTGAAGATTATAAAAGTTATTATCAAGATAATCATGATTTTTTTGCTTTGTTGATTGAAAACAATTCCTTGGTTTATGATCGGCTTAGTGATGTGTTCAAAGTTTTAGGATTCATTGAGATGATGGTAGATATGTACAAAAAAATTGATGAAGAATTAGAAATAATCTTTGAAACAGGTTTTAGTTATTTTCATGAACAAATAGAACAGATAAAAATCTATTATAAAGATTATTTCAAAGGAAACTTTATCAAGTTTGAACGCTATGCACAATTGATTAATTATAATTTATATTTAGATGATTTAAAAGAAGCATTAAATGAAAAAGAACTGTTGAATAACGAAACAAAAGAAGGATTAACAGAATTGGAGCAGGAAATTGAAAATATTCTAGTAAAACAAGAAAAATTTAATGATGATGACATCAATCGATTTGATTTGATGGTTGGAGAACTTGTGAATTCTTCTGAACCAATATATACAACTCAGGAAATATTCGCGATGATTGTTGAGGAATTAGAATTATAAAAAAAGCCTCATTAAGAGGCTACACGTTGACATAGTCAACGTTTTTTTATTTTTTACGCATATGTGGGAATAAGATAACGTCTCTGATAGAATCGATTTGTCCTAGTAACATTACAGTTCTATCAATCCCAATTCCAAGACCACCAGTAGGAGGCATACCGTATTCTAATGCTTCAATATAATCGTTATCCATTTCTGTTGCTTCATCGTTACCCAAATCTTTTTCTTTCAATTGATTGACAAAGCGTTCACGTTGATCAATTGGATCGTTCAACTCGCTGAAAGCATTAGCGAATTCTTTTTTATTGATAAACAACTCAAATCTTTCAGTAAATCTAGGGTCTTTGCTCTTTTTTGCCAGAGGACTAATCTCAAGTGGATGACCATAGACAAATGTTGGCTGAATTAATGTTTCTTCAACATATCTTTCGAAGAAAAGATTGATAATATGACCGATTGATTGTTGATGCTTAGCTACAACAATTTCATGCTTTTTAGCAAGCATCAATGCTTCATCAAGATTGGTTATTTCGAAGAAATCTAGACCAGTTATCTCTTTAATTACGTCTACCATATGAATTCTTTTAAAAGGTTCGCCAATATGAATTAGATTTCCTTGGTATTCGATATCAGACTTTCCTAAAATATCTTTGCTTATTGTTTGGAAACAGTCTTCGACTAAATCCATCATTCCTTCCATATCAGAATAGGCTAAATAGGCTTCGACTGTTGTGAATTCTGGATTATGTGTTGAGTCCATTCCCTCATTACGGAAAAGACGACCGATTTCATAAACAGCCTCCATTCCCCCAACGATTAGTCTTTTTAGTGGCAATTCGGTTGCAATACGCAAATAAAAATCCATATCCAAGGCATTATGATGAGTTACAAAGGGACGAGCATTAGCACCGCCGAGAATTGGTTGTAAAATTGGAGTTTCTACCTCAACAAAACCTCTGCTATCAAAAAAGTTTTGGAAAGCTCGAATAATTTTTGGACGTAAAAAAGCAATTCTTTTAGAATCTTCGTTCATGATTAAATCTACATAACGGTGTCGTCTTGCTTCTTCGCGATCCTGTAAACCATGGAACTTCTCTGGTAGTGGGCGTAAAGCTTTAGAAAGATGAGTGTATTTACTAGCTTTGATGGTGATTTCTCCTGTATCGGTTCTGATAATTTGTCCTTCGATACCAACAAAATCTCCAATATCGCCTTTTTTAAAAATCTCGTATTCTTTTTCACTTAAATGATCGCTACGAACATAAATTTGTAATTGACCAAATTTGTCTTGGATGTGCATAAAGCCGACCTTACCCTTAAAGCGTTTAGTCATAATTCTCCCTGCAACAGTGGCAAAGACATTCAAATCTATTAATTCTTCTTTTGTAGCATTTTTATACTTTGTTTTCAATTCTAAAGAGTTAGTTGTCCGTTTAAAAGCACTTCCAAAAGGGTCAATTCCCATTTCGCGAAGAGCTTCCATTTTTTGGCGGCGGACTAATTCTTGATCGTTTAAGTATAATTCATCTGCCATTAGTTTTCACCTCGTATTTCTTATATATTATAGCATAAAAAGAATAATTTACAATAAGACTATAAATTATTCTTCAACATACTTGTATAGCAAATTCGTAATAAAGGAATAACCATCCAGGGATATATGTAACCCTTCAACGGTAAATTCTTTTTTTAATCGGTTGTCTTCATCAAGAAGATGAGAGAAAATATCAATGTAGGTAATATTTTGTTCTTCCGCAAATGTAACGAGAGCGCTGTTTATCTTTTCGATGTCTGGTTGTTTGCGTCTACCAACGATGATTTTACTGACAGCGGTTGCTTTTTTATTGATTGGGTATAAAGAAATTAAATACAATTTCGTTTCAGGCAATTTTTCTTTTAGGATGAAAACAATCTTCTTGATATTCTCTATAATATATGAAGGTTTTTTCTTTTCGCTTAAATCGTTTGTTCCTATTTGTAAGAAAATCTTTTTTGGTTTCATCACGATGACATTAGATTCCAGTCGATCTAGAACACCATCAGTAGTATCACCAGCGATACCGCGATTGTAAATATTAAACTCGCGGAGAAATTCATCTGTTCGATAAAATTCGGTTAAAGAATCACCTAAAAAGACAATGCTTTCTTTCTCTAGTTTTCGATTCAATAATTCATAATATTCTTTTTTTCCTTCCTTACTATTTTTCATGTATTTAATAAAAGTATGCAAAAAGATACTAGTTAATACAATGTTAGATAGAAAAAGAATAATCAAGATAAAAAACATTACATTTTCAAAAGTAATCATGGGAAGCCTCCAAAAATATTGTATCACAAAGGGTAAAAAAACTAAACAAAAACTTTATCTTGTGATGAAATTATGGTATAATACTACATAGTATGAACGGGTGATTGAATGGAATGGTTTATTACAGGTAGCATAATCATATTAGGAATTGCTTTTTTTGTTGTCTTTACGGTAATGAAAGATAAAAACAGCAATAAAATAATAGAAGACTACTTACGAGAAATCTCTAAGCAGTATAATATGAAATTTTCTTTAGGGGTTAAGGAAGAATATGACTATCTTATCGAGAATAAGGAAGTAGTTATATATATAAAAAAAGCGAAGATTCCCAGCAACTCCTCGGTTACTATCAATGCGCGTAATACTTGGTGTTTAAGATGGGGAGGAAAACGTGTGGGAAGAAGTTATCCTAATATGCGTTATATGAAAGAATTAATTCCTTATTTGATTTGTGAATACCAAAGTGAGAAAAAAGTAATTAAGGTAGTTTTAATTTACCCCGATACAGAAGTAATTTTAAAGTACTTAAATGAAAGCGAATTGGCAACAGTTAAACCGCTAGATAATAATTATGGAACAAGGGCAATCAGATTTTTAGATTTTGAAGAAGCGTTTAAAGAATTAATCAAATAGACGACTTAATAGGAGAAATATATGAAAAAAACATTATTAATATTTATTTTAATAGGAATTGTCATGATGATTACAGGATGTAAGGCGAGTGACCAAGCGGATATCTATACAACTGTTTATCCAATCGAATTTGTTGCAAAGGAGATTGTGAAAGACAAAAAAATAGTTAAGTCTGTGTATCCTCGTGGAGGAGAAGTTCATGACTATGAACCATATCCAAAACAAATTATAGCAATTGCTGATAGCGACATTTTATTTTATATTGGCTTAGGATTAGAACCCTTCATTGAGAATGCGTTGACAACAACGTTTAACAACTTAAAAACCGTAAAAGTAACTGATGGACTACAGCTTGTTGAAATGGACGGAACTCATACCCATGGCGATAGAGAAAATAATCATGAAGGAAAAATTTATGATACTCATGTTTGGCTTGACCCTATATCATTAATAGGAATAACTAACACTATTCTTCAAGAATTAATTCTAATCTATCCCGAATATACAGAAGAGTTCACCAGTAATGCCAACGCATTGATTTTGGAACTAGAAATACTGCATAATGAGTTTATTGAAACACTGTCAGATGAAACCATCACGAGTAAAACAATTATGGTTGATCATGACGCTTACGCTTATTGGACTTTCCGTTATGGAATTAATCGCATTAAATTGCGTAGTGACAATGAAAGTAATGAGGTAGATGCAGCAACATTGATAGCCAAAATTAATCAAGCAAAAGAATTGGGAATTAAATATATAATTGCTTCTAAAAACGAAACAAAATCGGCTTTATTCGATCAATATTTATCGAATTTAAATGCTGAGCAAGAAGAATTACATCATTTAGGGACGATAACAACTAATGAATTGAAAGCCGGCAAAAACTATTTAACAATTATGCGAGATAATTTACAGGTATTAATTAAAGTTTTACCACGTGAATAGGTGAAGATGTCTTATCCGTAAAAAAGCAAAAAAGGCTTGCATTTTATATTCGTTTATAGTAGAATAATAAAGCAGTTTAAAAGCTGCTTAAATTGGTGGGGTAGCGAAGTGGCTAAACGCGGTGGACTGTAAATCCACTCTCTCCGAGTTCGGTGGTTCGAATCCACTCCCCACCACCATTAATTTTTTTATGATAGGTAGGGCTATAGCCAAGCGGTAAGGCAACGGACTTTGACTCCGTCATTCTCTGGTTCAAATCCAGATAGCCCTGCCATAAAAATGTTTAATTAGTAAACTAAATATTTGAATAAATCGCCTAACAAGGCGATTTTTTCATTAATAAAAGTCCATTCGAGTTATAAAAATGTTTCCTAGATGGACTTTTTTTAATACTGATATTCGTTCTTAAAATCTCGTACCAAGGGTTCGAACTCCAAAAATAATTTCTCGTACCAAGGGTTCGAACTCAAAACATATTTTATTGACAATGAATATGAACTTTAAAATTAGTTCTAACTTGTGAAAAAAAAGAAGTTACCGTTTATAACTTCTTTTAAGATGAATTGTTAAAGATATTATAGATCAGAAAATGATTCTAATATTTCTTTTAAATACGAATCACAATAATTGAAGGAATCCATATCGTAAAACTTCTTTACGGACATTTCTAAGTTATTGTTATCAATAAAGTCTTTAACTATATTGTTATTATTATATATATAAGAAATGAGACTTTTTTTAGAACTGTCTTTTTCTATTGCTTCAGAATATAAAGGGGATAAATTTCCATAAATAAACATATTATCTGATGTAAAATTGTTTTTAAAATAATCTAACCAGGCATATTTATAAAGTGATTCGATTTCAACTTTAACACCGTTAGCGACCTTTCCTACTAGGAAAGATTTGTTTCTTTTTAAAGCATTTATATCTCTTATTGTATAAAATTGTAAATCAGTAGGTTTTTTGGAATTTTTCTTTGGGTATTTATTTACCCAACCGTCAATTGTTTTATAGTCTCTTAAAGAAAAAGTTTTATTATTATCTAGAATCGAAAAAACAAAGTTCCTTATATAATTAAAGTCCATATTAACATTCGGTATCCTTTTATATAAAGCTAAACAAACAGGAAATTCAGCATTACTTTTATTTATGCTTTCAAATTCTTTACTAGAAAAAATCAGCCCCTTTTTTAACAAATAATTATCCTTAAAGAATTTTAATGAACTAAAGTTTGTTTTTTTGATTAGATAAGACAATGGATGTAATATGCATATACATTCCGGTTCCAAAAGAGCATACATTTTCATAAATGAAACTCCTAAGTCTCTCGAATAAACTTTTTCATCCATGTTAAAATTTCCCTTTTTCCCCTTCTTATATTGACTAGTCACATCATTATATGGAGGGTTTCCAATGATAAAAACTCTGTTATTACTATTTAAATTATATTTTTTTCTTGAAATATTAATTAACGAATTTTCATGAAAAGCATTTATGTTTGGAAAATATTCGTTTATAAAAGAAATAGACTTTTCATCTACATCAGTTGCAATACAATTATTTGAAAGAGAAGTGAATTTTGATATAAAAGCCCCATAACCAACTCCAAAATCTATTATGGTGTCATTCTCATTTATTTCATTTTCTAACCAAGTTTTTGCAATATCAACTATGTGATCGGGTGTGAAGACACTTCCATTTTTAATAATATCTTCTTTTGTCAAATGCATATTTTTTGATAAAGTCATAGTTTCCACCTCATACATATTTTACCATAAACAATAGCTAAAGTACAGCGATATCGACAATAAAATATAATTTAAAAACTATTTATAGTTTTTATTTTTGTATACAGGTATTTTTGTAAAAATTTTATCAAAAAAAGTAAAATAAGTATCTTTATTTAAGTTTTTCTCTATGTTATAATAAAATTAAGTAAACAAAAAGGGGGAAACAATATGGAAGATATTAGGCATTATCTAACTAAAAACACAGTTGAATTATATTTGTTAACTAAAAACAAGGGTAAATTCAGATGGAAAAATCGCAAAGATAATTCTCAATTTGGTAACGGTTTTGCAACAGCAACGACACCATTTACAGAAGAAGCTTATATGGAGTGGCAAATAGGATATGATTCGGAAGTAAATCATTCAACCAAAACAACAATACTCAGTCATTTAGAATTTGTTGGTGCTAATGGGAAACGTAAAAATCCATATGAGTTGTCAGAAATATTATTTTTAATGAAAGAAGTGGGATTAATTACAAGAGATGAAATAAAAGATTTACATGATGATATTGAGAGACGACAGTTTTCTTTTGATGATCAATTTGATATTCAAACCAATGAAAAAGAAACTGTTAGAATATCAGATTTCACATTTCATCAACAAGATATAGTGTTACCTACTTTTTCAGATTATAAAACCAATAGGGGATTATCAATAGAAATTTCGATTAAACAGCAACAATATGCTAGTGGAGTTCAACCTATGGTTTATTTTGCTATACCAATTCAGTGTTTTGAAAACCATAAAGATATAATTGGTAAAACATCAAAAGAAATGGAAGAGGCAAAATTAGTCATTAATCAAGACAATAAGAAAGTAATCTTAAATATGTTTAAATATTTTGGTATATGCTCTTCTAGACATAAGCATGATGTTTTATCAATATTGAAGTTGTTATTTTGATCATAATTTCTAAAATAAGAGGAGAATATTGAAATGGATTATATTAAATATAACAAAAAAGAAAATAGTTTAGAGTTAATCTTTTTAACAAAATATAGACACGGGTTAAGATTAAGATGGAAAAAAAGGGAAGATAATTTAAGGTTTGGATATTCCTTTAAAACAACCGAAGAATTATTTGACGATAATTCTTATTTAGAATGGTTAATTAGTTATGGTTTTAGGCCAACCAAAAAAAATAACGAAAGTAAAAACACTGATTTGGATTTAATATATTATAACTATAAGAACGAAAAAATGAAAACATATGAGTTATCTGAGATAGTTGACCTTATGAAGCAAGTTGGATTAATTTCATTAGAGGATATTAAATCTCTAAAAGATGTCATTTCGGAAAACACAAATTACTATTCTCAACAATCGGTGCCCCAAATAGGAGAATCGCAAGATACTGATATATGTGAATTACCAGTGAAAACACGAGATGTAACCTTACCGGGATTTTCTTATTTTGATGATTTAAAAGGACTGGGAGTAGAAGTATCAGTAGAAAAACAACAGTTTGCTAGTGGTGTCCAGCCTATGGTTTATGTTGTTATTCCAATAAAAGAATTTATTGATTATGGTCGAATAATCGGAAAGACTTCAAACGATATAACAGAGTTAAAATTTGAAATTAATATATCAAACAAACATTTCTTTTTAAACACATTTAAATGCTTAGGTATGTGCTCTGAAAGTCACAAGTATGACGTTATAAGCATATTAGAAAATCTAATTCAGTATTGGGAAGGGAAGAAGAAATAAAAAATCACAGATTTTTTATATACTCTATTTTCCTCTATTTTCCCTTAAAAGGTATGCTAAATGACTTTTTAACCAGTTTGTGAAAGTGACTTTGTCGCCGACAACTTTCCCCTAAAACACCTCAAAATACCCAAAAAGGTATGCTAACGGATTTTTTTAGTAGTTTAGTGTAAATGTATGCTTTTTTGCTAAACCTTTTGCGTTAAAGGTGGTGCCATTTAAATATTTGATTAATAATATAATTAATTGATTAAAACGCCTAATATACAATGACCCCCTAAATCCGGACTAACTGGAGGAAGGGGGTTTATTATGTCTAAGCACAATAAAAAAATTCGCTTAAAATCAATTGATTATGACGTGTTTATAATATTGCGCGTTAAAAATACTAAAAATGTTGACTATTTTTGACATGAGTGTTAAAATATACGTGAAAAACAGTCAACAATACGATTAAATTTTAGGAGTTGATAGAGTGATAAAAAGAGATTTCTATATAAACAAGTTGATAAGTAGCAAGGATAACGGAAAGGTTAAAGTAATAACTGGTTTACGAAGATGTGGTAAATCTTATCTATTATTTAAACTATATAAGGAATACTTGATGAGTCGGGGTATAAGTGAAGATCAAATAATAGAATATAGCTTGGAAGGGTATGAGAACATACATCTAAGAAATATAAATGTTTTATATGCAAGCATTAAATCGAGATTAAAAGATGATAATAAAAAATATTACCTTTTTATTGATGAGATTCAAAATGTTGAATCAATTCAAAACCCATATGTTGAATTTAAAGATATAATAACTTTTGTTGACCTTATGCTAGAGTTTGTAAAATTAGATAATTTAGATATATATATTACTGGCTCGAACTCTAAAATGTTATCTAAAGATATATTGACCCAATTTAGAGGTAGAACCCATCAAATAAGATTACTTCCATTATCTTTTAATGAATTATATAAACATTTCGGGGACACTCAAGATTTATTAGATAATTATTTTATGTATGGCGGTATGCCGGAAATATATACCAAATTTAATAATGAAGAAGCTAAAAAAGAATATCTTAAATACCTTTTTGAGGAAACATATATAAAAGACGTCTTAGAAAGAAACAATATTCAAAATGATAAATACGTGTTAGGAACACTTCTTGATTTTATATCATCTAGCGTTGGTTCTTTAATAAGTCCTTCAAAAATTTCTAATAGATTTTTATCTGAACAAAATATAAAAATATCTAGTGCAACAGTCGATAGATATTTAGAATATTTTGATGATGCATTTGTATTATCGAAAGCTAATAGATATGATATAAGCGGAGCAAGGTATTATCAAACCAATAATAAGTATTATTACACTGATGTAGGACTAAGAAATGCAAGGCTTAATTTTCCTCAAAAAGATCAAGGCCATATTATGGAAAACATAATATACATAGACTTAATAAAAAGAGGATATAAAGTAGATGTTGGAATAATGCGTGATAATTATAGAGTCGATGGCAGGCTCACACAAAGACAGTTGGAAGTTGACTTTATGGTAACGGGTGCAAATGAGCGATACTATATACAAGCTGCTCTAACTTTAGATGATGTAAAAACAATAGAAAGAGAAATAAGATCATTAAACAAAATAAAAGATAACTTTATTAAAATAGTGGTTATTAAAAATTATACTGGTTCTTTTTATGATAAGGATGGAATTTTTTATATTAATTTAAAAGATTTTCTATTAAATGAAAATTTAGCTGAAATAACCAAAAGGTGGTAATTAGTATAAAAGTTAATGTTGGTTTGACTTTCAAGATTTAAATAATTTGAAAAGTTGAAAGTGAAATGTAGTTATTTGGGGAAAGACAAGTGAACATATTATAACGCAGATAATTAAAAACTGCAAAACATGGAATAAAACGCCTACAATTTATGGAATTGAGTTGTATAATTTACTTGAGGATGATGAATATTAACTATAGAAAAAGATTAATTGAATCAAGAATTAAAAAGACAATGGGATTTAGCGGTGGCGTAGTTATTGAGGGAGCAAAATGGAAATGTTTCATTAAGCGATTTGCTTAATAATCCAAATAAACATCCCATCTATTTCAATGTCTACTATTAGTATTGATGACATTGCAAAGTTAATTTGTAGAGGAGGATGGCCTGGAAGCCTTGATTTAGAAGAAGACTTCCAATTTGAACTTCCTACACACCTTTTAAAAAGTATTATCGAAAAAGATTCCGATGAAGTTGATGGAATATCAAAAGATAAAGAAAAGCTAGAAAAAATTGTTAGAAGTTACGCAAGAAACATCTCTACATTAGCAACAGATTCAATAGTCTTCAAAGATCAATCATCTGAGGAAATAGTAAGTGTTAAAACTTTTGACACTTATATGAATGCACTAAAAAGATTATTTATTGTAGAAGATGTTTCGCCGTGGTCTCCAAATATTAGAAGTTCTTCAAGACTTAGAAAAAGAAGTAAAAAACAATTTGTAAATCCTAGTATTGCTGTCGCTGCTCTTGATATTTCTCCTAAGAAATTATTAAATGATTTCGAAACCTTTGGATTTTTATTTGAATCAATTGTTACACGAGAAGTAAGGATTTATTCAGAAGAAATTGGAGGTAAGGTTTATCATTATAATGATTCAACCGGATTAGAAGTTGACTTAATTGTTGAATTAAGAGATGGTTCGTGGGGAGGTATAGAAGTTAAACTGGGCAGCAATGAACTACATAAAGCAAGTCGTAATTTATTAAAACTAGCGGATATTTACGAAGTCAAACCTTCATTTCTAATGATATTAACTAATACTGAGATGGCATATCAAAGACCAGAAGATGGCATATATGTTGTGCCGCTTGGTTGTTTGGGACCATAATTTTTTGTCATAGTTTAATATAGAAGATAAAATATGTATCTTTATTGAACATAATATTGATATTATTGAATTAGTAGATAAAGTTATTGAAATATTTCAAAAAAAATATTATTCACCATATTTAAGCGATAAATTACATTAATAAACTAAATAGCTTCAAATATAACATTGATTTTATCCATATTTTTAGTATATAATAAAGACGATAATAAAATACTAAATTAATTTGCATTTAAAGGAGGGAATTATATTAGGTAAGATAAAATTTTTTTATTACTCCGTTAATATTTTTATATTTCATTGAAAATTTAATTATAGTAAAAAGTATAAATAAAAGTATGTTCATTTTTACTGTAATTTAGTAAACAAAATTGACACAAATTTTTTGGAGGGAAATTTATGAAAAGAATAATAGCTTTTTTTACTACTTTTTTAGTAATGCTGTTTTTTTAACTGGATGTAAGGGTAAAGATTCGGAAACAACAATTAATTTAGATTTGCCAGAGGGAATATCACTTGTTGATCAAGGATTAGACTCTGAAAAATTAGCAATAAACAGCGATGTTGAATTTTTAATTACTCCAGAATTAGGACAAGAATTAGATCAACTTATCATTAATGGAATCGATAAAACATCAATTGTTATTGATAATAAGTTTACAATCAAGATTGAAAAAGGATTAACAATTTCAGTGACATTTAAAAATATTCAAGAGGCAGAGGAAGGTAAGTTTAATGTTATATTAGGACCACATTTAAGTTCATACGATCCTTTACTCAATATTGAAGAATATACGATAGTAAGCATTATTATTGATGTTCCAGATGGTAAAGAAGTTGATGAGTTTATGGTGGATGGTGAAGTTGTTGAATTATATGATGAAACAACTTATGACTTAATAGTTTATGATAATCATACAATAACAGTTACATTTAAAGATTTAACTCAAGACCCTAATAAATATACGGTAATATGGAAAAATTATGATGGTACAATATTAGAAAAAGATATGAATGTTCCATTTGGAGTAATGCCATCATATGATGGAGAACTTCCAACAAGACCAGGGGATTACTATTTTAAAGAATGGTCTCCTGTGCCAAATACCGTTTATGATAATATTGAATATACTGCGGTATTTAGAACTGGTGAGGAAATAGCACAAGATTATGCATTTATTGATTTAGGAGAAGGTTGTGCGATATATAAATACTATGGATCAGACAATCATGTTGTAATTCCTGCAGTCTATAATAACAAACCTGTTGTTTCAATTGAATATGGTGCTTTTTTTAGCAACAAAAAAATAAAGACTTTAGTAGTTCCAGATAGTGTGGTAGAAATTAAAGGATATGCCTTTTCAGCATGTTCAAATCTAACAACCGTTAAATTGGGTAGTGGTTTAAAGAAAATTGGTGATAATGCTTTTAGTTCATGTAAAAACTTAGACTTTATCAGGATACCAGAAGGCTTAACTACTATAGATTCTTACGCCTTTAGTCAATGTTCTTCGTTAGAATCAATTGCTTTACCAGATGGTCTTGAAAAATTTGGATATAGTGCACTTTCGAATACGGGATATCATATGTTCACTGAGTATAAAAACGGAAAATATGTTGGAAGTGTAACTAACCCTTATTTAGTTTTTGTTGGAATGGTATCAACATATTCAGATACAATTGAAATACATGATAATTGTAAGATAATCGGAGATCAAGCTTTTCTATATTCATCAACTCTAAATACAATTGATTTTGGTAAAGGTGTACAAATAATAGGTGAAAATGCGTTTTCTCACTGTACTAAAATAGGTCCAATTGTAATTCCGAAAACTGTTAAAAGAATAGAAAATAGAGCTTTTTCAAATTCATCAATTACATCATTTTCATTCGCTGAAGAAAGTGCTATAAAATATCTTGGTTCTAATGTATTTACACAATGTTATAATTTACGTACTGTTCATTTATCTAATAGTATTGAATATATTGGCAATGATACTTTTCCTAATACAGATACCCTAACAAAAACAAAATATGATAATGCTTATTATATAGGTAGTATCGACAATCCACATTTTTATTTATTAAATGCTACTGATGAGTTAATTAATACTACTCAATTTGATACGGTAGATATACATTCTAATACAAAAATAATTGCTTCATATGCATTTAATCAATGTGACTCTTTAAAGGACGTAGTGATTCCAAAAGGTGTTATTTATATTGGAGAAGGTGCATTTTATAGATGTGACTCTATAACTAATATTACTGTTGAGTCAGGAAACAGTAGATATTCAGCACCAAATAACACGGCATTAATTGATAAAACAACAGGAACATTAATATGCGGATTTAAAAATACAATTATTCCTAAAGGAGTAGTACATATTGGAGATTATGCTTTTGGAGAAAGTAAAATAACATCAATCACTATTCCAGATGGAGTAATTACTATTGGCAAGGGTGCTTTTTATAAGACATCATTAGAATCAATTAAAATTCCAGATACCGTAACTAAAATTGGTTCACAAGCGTTTAGTGACTGTTATAGTTTAGTATCTGCAACTCTTTCTAAAAATATTAATTATATAGATAGCATGATATTTAAGAGTTGTTCGAGATTAGAACAGATAGAAATTCCTGATGCTGTTTCATATATTGGTCAAGCGGCTTTTACGTATTGTCTGGGATTAAAGAACTTAACTTTTGGTAGTGAATTGATTGTGATTGGTACGAGTGCTTTTGAATATTGTGATGGTATCTCTAAAATAGTTATACCAGATAACGTTAAAGCTATTGAAACTAATGCCTTTTCTTGTTGTTCTGGTGCGACATCACTTTCAATAGGTAGTGGTGTAATGTTTATTGATATATTAGTGTTTTCAAAATGTCATTCGTTATCAACTATAGTAGTTCATCCGGATAATAAAGTTTATGATTCAAGAGATAACTGTAATGGAATAGTTAAAAAATCTAATAATACTTTAATTTTAGGTATTAAAACAACCGATATCCCGCAAACTGTTACCATAATAGGAGAATGTGCATTTTATGGTTTAAAGAATGTTGATAGTATAGAACTTGGTGATAATATAAAAACTATTGAAGAATACGCATTTTTTGAATCATATTTAAAGACTATAAAATTAAGCAACAATCTTAAATATATTGGGGAAAGAGCATTTGCTTGGAATAGAGCTCTAGAAACGATTATTATTCCAAAAAAAGTTGAAACTATTAGTTATAATGCTTTTGAACATTGTCCAAAATTAACTATTTATGCAGAAGCACAAGCAAAACCAGACTATTGGACTTATTCATGGAACTCAAGTGACCGTCCGGTTTATTGGTATAGTGATGAACCTAATATGGATGGATCGCATTGGCGTTATGTTGAAGGTGTGCCGGTAATTTGGACTAATTAATAATTATAAAATACATTTTTGCCAGTTTTAAACAAATACTAAACTGGTAGGAACTTTCCCTTAGCATACCTTTTAAGGTATGCTAAGGGATTTTTTTTATTAGTTAGCAAGGATGGACATTTAGAGAGACATTAACACGCATAACTAAACTTGATGATAAAATCTGCAATTTATGGAATTGGATTATAATAGTCACGGAAGATGAAATCGCGACAATCAATTATAGGAAAAGATTAATTGAATCAAGAATAAAAAAATTATGGGTTTTTAGCGGAGAGGTACACTTTATTCTAAAAAAACGCTGTCTTTTCTTTTTCAGTATTATATAATTATCTCGGGAGTAATTTTTTATTGCGAAATAATAATATGAATTAGAAGAGAAAAAAATGAAACATTTGCTTTTTATATGATAGATATTGATCAATTTGAAGAAATTAATGATGTGTATGGTCATTTAATTGGAGTTAAATTGATTTTGAAAATATCAAATATGTTGAAGCAAAAGTTTGATTCTAAAGCAATTATTGGTCGCTTGGGTGGAGATGAATTTGCAGTTTTATCTATGACGGAAAACAATTAAGGGAAAGCCTTTACAAAAACTACGAATTTTATTATAATGTAACGTAGATAATTATAAATATAATAAGGAGTACGTTATGGAAAGAACTGTGGCAAAGTGCTTATTGGAAATAAAAGCCATATTTTTTGGGTTTTCAACTGAGTATATTTCATCTAAAGGGGAAAGATTACCCATTTATTGTAACAATAGAGTAATTCTATCTTATCCAAGAGTAAGAAAAGTAATCACTAAATGGTTAACCAATGTAATTAAAGAAACCTATCCTGATGCTGATACGATTATTGGAACATCAATTGCGGGAACGTCTTTTGCTGTTTTGATCAGCGATGCTTTAGGTGTTGCATCAGGATATTTATTAGAAAACGATGCAATGCGTGAATCTGATGAAAGACTTAGAGAAGCGTTTAAACCTGGTGCAAAAGTAGTTGTTATTGATGATACGATTCGTTCGGGGTTAACGATTACCAGTGTTACAAAAACATTAAGGAAATTTGGATGTGAAGTTCTTGGCGGTGTTGCATTATTTTCTTATGAATTAGAACAAACAGAAAAAATGTTGGCCAAAGAAAACATTAAATACACAGCACTAACAAATTTTGACACGGTTACTTTGATTGGGCAGCAAACAGGAAGAATTAGTTATAATGAATATCTTCAAGCACTGAAATTTAAGAGCGACCCGTTTGCTGAAGAGTGGCGCAAAAAATAAGGAATTTCATGGATACATTAAAAATAGCCAAAGAAAAGGTAAAAATGATTGCTCATCGTGGATTGAGCGGTTTGGAAAAGGAAAACACTATTGCTGCCTTTATTGCTGCGGGCAATAGAACATATTATGGAATAGAGTGCGATATTCACCTAACAAAAGATAATGTTTTCGTGGTTTGTCATGATGATCACACGGGGAGAATTTCGCCAACAAAAAAGATTATTAGAGAGTCGACTTACGAAGAATTATCGCAAATTTCTTTGTTTGGATTTGAAAGTAAAACGACAAGACCATATCTGAAGATTCCAACTTTGAGAGAATATTTGGAAATTTCTAAGAAATATAATAAACAATGTATTATTGAAATAAAATGCGAACTAGGGAAAAAAGATGTCGATAACCTGCTAGCAGAAATAGAAGAATTAGACTATCTAAACAATGTTTTTTTTATATCTTTTAATCTTGAAAATTTAAAAAAGATAAGAAGAATAAATAAAAACATACCTTTGCAGTACTTAACCTCAACATATACAAAAGAACTACCAGAACTTTGTAAGAAGGAAAAAGTAGATATTGATATTGAATATCGTGAACTGACTTTGCCGATTGTAGAAGAGTTTCATAGCTTTGATATAAAGGTGAATGCATGGACGGTTAATAATCCAATTGAAGCATTGATTTTAGTTTCTTGGAATATAGATTATATTACAACTAACATATTAGAATAAGCTTCAATTTCGAGGCTTTTTTATTTATCGTTTAAAAAATTATGTTATAATAATTACTCGAGGTGATGATAGTGAGTTTATATAAAAAAGATTATCAAGTTTATCAAGCAATTAAAAACGAATTACAAAGACAACAAGATAATATTGAATTAATAGCATCAGAAAACTTCACATCAAAGGAAGTGATGGCTGCACAAGGTTCGGTTATGACTAACAAATATGCTGAGGGATATCCGAATGCTCGCTATTATAGTGGTTGTGAGAATGTTGATGTGGTAGAACGCTTGGCAATAGAACGAGCAAAAGAACTTTTTGGAGCTAAATTTGCTAATGTACAACCACACTCTGGTTCACAAGCGAATATGGGAGCTTATCGAGCATTACTAGCAGCAAAAGATGTGGTATTAGGAATGGCTTTAGATCAGGGAGGTCACTTAACACACGGACATCCGTTGAATTTTTCTGGTGTTGATTATCGATTTATCCCCTATTATGTAGATAAAGAAACAGAGGAAATAGATTATCAAGCACTACAACAATTAGCTCTTAAAGAAAAACCAACACTTATTGTTGCTGGGGCCAGTGCTTATTCAAAAGCAATTGATTTTAAACGATTCCGCGAGATTGCCGATTTGGTAGGAGCTAAGTTAATGGTTGATATGGCACATATTGCAGGATTGGTTGCTGCTGGTTTACATCAAAATCCAGTTTTATATGCAGATGTGGTTACGAGCACAACTCATAAAACTTTACGCGGTCCTCGTGGGGGGTTGATATTAACAAACAACGAAGCAATTGCCAAGAAAATTGATAAAATAGTTTTTCCAGGGATTCAAGGTGGACCATTAATGCACGTTATTGCAGCAAAAGCTGTTGCTTTTAAAGAAGCATTGCAACCTGAATTCAAATCGTACCAACAACAAGTAATCAAAAATAGTAAAGTTTTAGCGGAAGAATTGATGAAATACGGTTTCACCTTGGTTGCAAAGGGAACAGATAATCACTTATTGATTTTAAACGCTAAAAAATCTTTGGGAATTTCCGGTAAAAAAGCAGCAGATATTTTAGATGGTGTGGGAATCACATGTAATAAGAATACTATACCCTATGACACAGAAAAACCGATGGTTACTAGTGGGATTAGAATGGGAACATCAGCCGTAACAACAAGAGGATTTAAAGAGCCGGAAATGAAAAAAATTGCGGAATTGATTAGTAGAGCATTAAGAAATTATACAAATCAGGAAGAATTGGCTCAAATCAAGAAAGAAGTTTTAGCACTAACTTCGCAATTTCCCTTATATTGTTGATAGATGATTTAAATAAAAATGTCTTTTATTTCATGATAAAACATGATAGAATTAAGAAAAGAGTAGCTGTGATAACAACACATGAATTCTCATCGCCAAAAAAATGGAGGTGCCTATGAGATATAGAATAGAGAAGGATTCGTTAGGAGAAAAAATTATTCCTGCGGAATCATATTATGGTATTCGAACTCTCCGCTCAAAAGAACTATTTCAAATAACAAAACATGGTCAGTGCCGCCAAAATATTAAGGCCTTTGCCCATGTAAAAAAAGCAGTCGCCAAAACCAATCATGAATTTGGATTTATTTCCAAAGAAAAGGCAAATGCAATTAGTTTAAGCGCTGATGAAATATTAAACGGAAGACTTCACGGGCAATTCGTTACAGATTCTATTCAAGATGGCTATGGAATGGGGATGAATATGAATGCCTGCGAGGTAATCGCAAATCGAGCTAATGAAATGCTTGGTGGTGAAAAAGGTCGCTATGATAAGGTTGACCCCATTGAAGATGTTAATTTGAATCAAGATAACGAAGAAGTAGTCGTACTAGCAGGAAAAATTACCACCATCAGATTGGTGAAAAAATTAATAGCCGAAGCCAAAAAACTTGTAAATGCCTACTATGACAAGATTGAACAATCAAATCTTAATAAAGAAGATCCAAAATCGTTTGGTTACCAAATAGCATCAATGGCAAGTACTTTAGAAAAAGATATCAAACGTCTCGACAAAACCTTAGATTCAATGTTAGAAATTCATTTTGGATTAGCTTTGAACCTTGATGAAGGACAAAGAAGAGAGGAATATTTAAAGAAATTTGTGAAGAATTTAAGCCTATCTAATAGTGAAAGTTATAACTATTCCAAAAATGCCTTTGACTCTATTCATAGTTTAAATGGCTTTATGTTAGTTTCTTCTGCCTTAAAAAATATGATTATTAATTTTTCGAAAATAGCAAGCGATATGAAAATATTATCTAAAGAAGGAAAAATAAAAATCCCTCAAGTACAGGATTTTATAACTTTTGCCGATAATAATGTCGTTTTAGATATGGTTAGACAAATCTCATTTTACATTATGGGAAATGATTTAACGGTTTCTCGCGCGGTTGAAGAAGGAGAATTAGGAATCAATGTCTTCAAACCAATGATTTTTGCCTGTTTGTTTGAGAGTACAAATTTAATCAGAAGAACAATCAGAACGGTCAGAGAAAAAGTAATCGAACCCATGCAAATATAAACCATCTTTAAAGGTGGTTTTTTTTATTTTGCTGATAAGAATGATATTTACAAAAAATAAAAAAAGAGCGTGATTTTGTCAACGCTCTTGTTTCCTAAAAGTGGATTTTTTATAAAATAAATTTTAAAGCAGTCAAGACATCATTATAATTTGATGCTTGATAAGTGACGCGATCACTTCCTAAAAGTTTACAACCAGGGAAGAAAGAATTACGATAAGCGTCAGTATGGCGTTTATATTGTACTTCAACATCAAATTTCTTTGGTAAAGATACGATGTTTTGTGATAAATCTTTTTTATTTAAAGCATTAAAAACGCCTTCTTCAATTTCTCTCCAGGTAAGGTGTGGGTGTTTAGAAATGACGGCATTAAAACGCCCTTCTTTACTGGCTACAGTTTCAATATTGGGATTTATTTCTTTCACAAGTTTTGTTAGATTAGCGTCTCCGCTTAAAAAAGCAACGGGTACATTTAATAACGATGCATAATAAGAATTAATAGTAAATTCACTTGCGATTACGTTATTTATTTTAAGATGATGGATATTCGTATTCATTGTGTGGGACAAAGGATTTCCATTTGAGCGGGAAGGACTATGATATCCAACAAAAACAACCGCATCAAAAGTAGAATCTAATCCTGCCATCATACTACATGGGCCACCTTCCCAACCGCGATGAAGTTTGACCATTTCTGGCAAGTCGAGAATGTTCAGATTTCTTGCACTATCATGAGCATCTTTAATAACAATTTCCGTCGCACCTGCACGGATAGCTCCTCGACAAGCGGCGTTTACTTCTCTTTGTAATTCTTCCTGAAACTCCTTATAACGAGGAGAAGAGGCATCTGTTTCCTCCCAATGGCAAATGCCATTAACACCTTCAATATCAACACTTAAAAATACTTTCATAAAACTATTTTCCTCCTGACAATTACAAATTAATTATACATGAAAAAAGGAATATTTTAAATATATATTTTATTTTTTCGCTAGTTATGATATAATAAGTTCATGTTTCGGAGGTAAATAATGGAAAAAATTAAAATACGTACCAAATTTGATTACAGGACAATGAAGTATTGCAATATGTATTTATTAACCTATAAAAGAAAAAACTTTATTATGTATATTTTCTTGATTTTATTATCACTTGGGGCAAGTGTTTACTTTGGTTTTCTTTCTAAAGAAAACAATAATTTATTAATGGCGGGTTTATTTTTATTAGTGGCAGCATATGTTACTTATCAAGCTTTATCAGTGGAAAAAGCTTTGGATAAGCATTTGCAAAATTTCTTTTATAATCGCCCTGTTGTTGAACAAATCATTGAAATCGATGAAGAAAAGATTACTATTACAGCATCATCAAGACCTAATGAACCACAAACATATGATTGGAGCTTTGTGAATGAAATCCACGAAATTCCCCAATACTATATGTTGTTTGTTGGCAAGAATACGCCGATTATCCTTGATCGTAGCGAGGAAGCTTTACTGGAAGGGACATTTGCTGATTTAGCAGCATTGATTGCTGAAAAGGCAGAAACAAAACCATATAAAGTAGTTAATAAAAACATCATTAAAAAACCAATTACCTATGTACATCAATATATTGAACCTGTTCATAATATAGAAGAGGCAGAGACAACTGATGAAAATCAAACAGCACCAAAAGAAGTGGAAGCAACTGATGAAAATCAAAGAGTGCCAGAAGAAGAGGTAAAAGAAGCTGAGGAAACAGAAGTAGTTACTCCTAAGGAAGATAATAAACAAGAATAATGAAAGTTGTTGTCAGCACTAATTTTTCTGAATCGCGGGCAAAAACCTTTTTTCGCTTTCACCTGACAAAGAAATCGAAATCCAAATATATCTATTTTGGAATCGGATTATTCCTCATTATTCTTGGAATATTATTCATGTTTGCTTTTCATAAAGATACGGCAGGAATGATTATTCTTATTGCCGGTTTTGCTGTTCTTATTGTTAGACCGATACAAATCAATTCAATAGTAAATAAAATTATGATGAAAAACAAAATCAATGGTGGTAAATATATCATCACTATTGAAGATGATTTTATCACTTATGATTTTGAAGGGAATATTCGTCGTTATTCTTGGGAAAATATTGAATATGTCTTTGAAACCGATGATTGTTTTTATATTTATACAAACCCTAACATGGCAATTATTTTACCTAAATTTGCAGTTGATACAGCAAAGCGTAGGGAACTGATAGAATTTTTTAAAGCAAGAGTCGTTTATAAAAAATATCGCTTTAAGCAGAAAGCAGAAGAGTAAAACCATGAAAAAAGTGCTCATTTTCTTAGGTATTCTTGCAGTATTATTGCTAGGTTTTACCACTTTGGATGGAATATGGTTGATTATTTTCCTGTTGGTTGTTTTTCCGCTGGTCTTTTTCTATTTACCGATTTTATTGAGAATTGAGAAAAAAGAAGAGTTAACAGAAGAGGCTAAAAAAGAAAGGGATAAAAAAGATCGCTTTTCAAGGTGGGAATAATGGATTGCCAGGGTAAAGAAAAATTATTGGTTTTATATGAAGATAATCACTTAATAGCGGTTGTAAAGCCAGAAAACATGTTGTCTCAAGAAGATATTACTGCTGAAGATGACATGGTTAATCTGGTGAAAGAGTATTTAAAAGTAAAATACCAAAAGCCAGGGAAGGTATATCTAGGATTGCTACACCGCTTAGATCGCCGTGTAGGTGGAGTTATGGTTTTTGCACGGACATCAAAAGCGGCTAGTAGACTGAGTGAGGATATTCGTAACCACCATTTTTCAAAACAATATTATGCAATTGTTGCCGGTAAGTTATTAAAAGAGGAAACGATTACGAGTTATCTTGTGAAGGAAGAGAAAGACAAAAAATATATAGCAAAAATATCATCAAGGGAAGATGAAAAAGCAAAAGAAGCGATTCTTGATTATACTATTGTTAAGCATATTAAAATAAATGATAGGGATTTCACCATAGTACAAATCAATTTAATTACGGGTAGATATAATCAAATCAGATTGCAACTATCCAGTATCGGTCATCCGATTATCAACGATTTTAAATATGGATATACCGGAGCAAATATCGATAATAGTTTAGGGCTTTGGTGTTATCAGATTACATTCTTACATCCAATTTCTAAAGAAAAAATAGAAATTTCTTACTTGCCAAAAAAGGGAGTGTGGCGTTTCTTATGAAAAATAAAAAAGGTTTTATTGTATTCAGTGTTATCGTCATCGTTTTTTGTTTTATTGTATTGGCGGCAATTCTTTCTGATTCGAATATTGCAATTGAATCTTATGATGCAATAATCGATGTTGATGAAGCGGGAAACATGACTGTAGATGAAACATGGGTTATTCGATATCCAGAGGGATATAATGTTCGTTTTCGCGATTTAAAATATGGAAAAAATCATCGTAATAATCCCTTAATGTCAGGATTAAATTACCAAAACGATCAATCTGCTTTGGATTTGAATACGATAAAGGCAAGAGTTTCTTATATTGATGGTGATGATATCATTGATATTACCGATAAAATAGGGATTGGTTATTCTTATCTTGGAGATAGGGATGAACTCGGTGAACCAATTGAATGTTATCCGTATAGTACGGAGTGTGAATCAGTTTTTGTCAATTTACAAGCTGTTGGCGGAATGAAAGAAAAAATGGTCTTCGAATATACCTATACCATTAATGGAGCAGTAACTGGTTATGATGATATCTCTGAATTGAATTGGGTATTGTTTGCTGGTGTTGAAGCTACTGTCAAAAAAGCCCAAGTAAAGATTAATCTTTATAATAATACAAATTTAGATGCACTACGGGTTTGGGGACACGGGTTAAGTCAAGGCAACATTGACATTACCTCTTTAAAAGAAATTAATATCAGTGCTAGAAATATAAAAACAACAGAAGAGTTGGAATTCCGTATTTTAATGGACAACACTGCTGTAGCTAATATTGCGAATGATAATGTCATTGTTGGAGCTATGCAAGAAAAGATTATCAATTATGAAAGCAAATTAGCAAGAGAAACGAATATTAAAAATATAATTGCTAAAACGATAAACTTATTGACTATCATATTAGTTATAGTTATGGTTTATATCACCTATAAAGTATATAAAAAATATGATAAAGAATATGTTCCGGAATTTTCAGGTATTTACTATCGGGAATTGCCTTATGACTATACACCGGCAGAAATGAGTTTTTTGTACTATTTTGGGAAAACGAATGATGAGGATGTTACCGCAACCCTTCTCGATTTGGTGCGTAAAGGTTATCTGGAATTAGAAGTAGCGCCATCGGTTACCAATAAAAAAAGGAATGATATGACCATTCATTTAAAACAAGATAAACCACTGACTAAATTATTACCTCATGAAGAGCATATCATTCAATGGTTTATCAAGGATATTGGCGATGGAAGCAAAGTAACCATTGATCAGATTGAAAAATATGGGAAGAAGAGTTATGCGGAAGCGACTAAATTTACAAATCGTGGATCTCAATTTAAACGAAAAGTAAAAACAGAAGCGGAGAAACATGATTTCTTTGAAAATGCCGCTGAAAAGGCAAAAAACAAGGCGCAAATTTATGTGTTGTTACCGATCGCTTTTGCTATAATATGCTTATTGATTGTACCTATGCTTGATGTTGATGCAAGTGTCAATGGCTTTATTTCTTTAGCGATTATGGTGGCTTATCTTGTTTACTTATATTCAATAAAAAGAAGAAGTAAAGAAGGAAATGAACAATTTGCTAAGTGGAAAGCTTTTAAGCGATTTTTAGAAGAATTCAGTATGATGAAGGATTACCCAATGCCAAGTGTTGTTGTTTGGGAACATTATTTGGTATATGCGACATCACTCAAAATTGCTGATAAAGTTATGGCTCAATTACGAGTTAAATTACCAGAGATGGATACGGAAGAAGGAACATTTTTATCTAATCGATATGTATATCCTGGATTCTATTATGGATACATGGTTAATCGAATTAATAGATCTGTTTCGATTGCCAAAAATAATGTCGTTAGTACGATTGCAAGGCATAATACAAGCAGTGGATCGGGACATGGTGGTGGATTTAGTGGTGGATCGTCTTTTGGTGGCGGTGGAGGCGGAGCTCGAAGCCGTTAAAATATAAAAGGAAAGAAATGGGAGGAAGTAAAGATGATTTTATTAGGCGTTGGTGGAGTAATTACAATTGTTATTGTAGTTTTTTTAGTGCTAGTTCTTGTAGGTTTTGTTGTCAGTAATTATAACAAATTAGTTGAACTAAGAAACAAGGTAAAAAATCAATGGCATCAAATCGATGTTCAATTAAAACGTAGATTTGATATGATTCCTAACTTAGCAGAAACAGTAAAAGGATATGCTAAGCATGAAGAAGCAATTTTTGGTGAATTTGCGAAAGCAAGAGGATTATATGCTCAAGCTTCACAAACAGGAAATGTTGCAGAGATGGCTGAAGCTAATAAAGGATTGGCAGGAGCTTTAAGTAGATTGCTTGTTGTTCAAGAACAATATCCAGAATTAAAAGCAAATGCTAATTTCCAACAAATGATGCAGGATTTAAAAGAGACAGAAGACAAGATTGCTTACCAAAGACAATTTTATAATGATGTTGTACAAATAAACAACAATAAAGTAGAAATGTTTCCAAGTAATATTGTTGCAAAAATTTTTGGTTTTAAAGTTGCGGAATTCTTTGTTTTAACTGAAGAAGGACAAAGAGAAGCACCAAAAGTATCATTTTAAAAAAATAAGCATGTGAATAATATCGCATGCTTTTGATATCTATATAGGTTTTACAAGAGGTGTATTTATGGAAAAATTATTTTGGGAGAAGGAATATACAATAACAACGAATAGCCTAGATTGTTATGATCGGTTATCCTTGGTAGGAATTCTCGATTTATTGCAAGATGCAGCGGGTTATCATGCTACTCTTTTAGGACTTGGATTTGATGATTTAAAAGAAATAGGAATTACCTGGCTTTTAGTGAGAACGAAAATTGAAATAATGAAAGAATTATCATCGATTAAAAAAGTAAAAGTGAAAACATGGCAAAGTTATAAGGGTCGTGTTGATTATGAAAGAGATTATCTAATTTGTGATGAAAACGATGAGGTACTGATCAAAGGTACTAGTAAATGGTGTTTGATAGAATCTATGACTCGTCGGATTGTTCCAACATCGAGATTAAGTGTAGACATCACTTATCCAGGTAAGCGTAATTATGAAAAGCGATTTGAAAAACTGAATTTTTCGCTAGACGATGTGATAGAAGAAAAGACCTACACTGTTTATCAAAGCCATCTTGATCATAATTTTCATGTGAACAACACCAAATATGGTGAGTTTATCCTGAACACTATTTCTCTTTCACAGGATGAACAAATTAAAAATTTTGAAATTAATTATATAAAAGAAGTTCGCCTTAATAACGAACTGACAATTAAATTTAATAAACAAAAAAATCAATATTTTATTGAAGGATATAGTAATAATGAACTAGCAATTAGAAGTTTTTTAGAAGTTGAAAAGCACTAATTGCTTTTTATAATAAAAAAACCCCTAATAGGGATTATTTATCTTTCTTTTCTAAACGTTTATTAAAACGCTCTACACGACCAGCAGCTTGAACAAATTTTTGTTGCCCTGTATAGAAAGGATGACATTTTGCACAGGTATCTACACGCATTTCTTTTAAAACAGAACCAGATTCAAAAGTGTTGCCACAAGATGTGCAAACAACAGTTATTTTGTTGTATTTTGGATGAATTCCTTTTTTCATAGTTTTACTCCTTCCGCCATAGTTTATCTAACTATAGTAAGTTTCCTGGTATATTATATAATAAAATGTGATGGAAGTCAAGATAAAATATAAGTGATTACAACGAGAGTGTTCCCTTTTTTTCTTAAAGAAAAAAATAGGCGATTTTTATTAAGGACAAAGTAATAAAAAAACTTTATAAAATAAATTAAATATTGTATAATATATATGAGAAAATAAGTTAAGGAGACCACGTATGGATTTACAATTAAAAGATGGTTGGATAGAAGTCATTACGGGAAGTATGTACGCTGGGAAAACCGAAGAACTATTGCGAAGAATTAAAAGAATAGAATACGCAAAAAAAAGGGTTATTGTTTTTAAACCGAAGATTGATGACCGCTATAGTAGTTGTGAAGTTGTTTCTCACAACAACGGAAGGACAAAATCGGTTAATGTTACTAAGTCATCAGACATATTAGATTATTTAGTTGAGCCATATCCTTATGCAATTGCGATTGATGAGGTGCAATTTCTCGATGAAAAAATTATTGGCGTTTGTGAGAAGTTTGCCAATAAAGGCGTGCGAGTTATCGTTGCTGGATTAGATCGTAACTTTCGTGGGGAACCATTTGGAGTAATGCCGGAATTGCTGGCAAGGGCTGAATATGTTACCAAATTGGTAGCTATTTGTAGTGTTTGTGGTGCTCCTGCAACAAGGACACAGCGTCTAATCAACGGACAGCCAGCTAATTATAATGACCCGATCATTTTGGTAGGAGCGAAAGAACAATACGAAGCTCGATGTCGTCATTGTCATAAAGTACCAGGTAAAGATGATGATTAAAAATGACGAATACTACATGAGGCTTGCTATCTTAGAAGCAAAAAAAGCATATATAAAAGGCGAAGTTCCTGTTGGTGCCATCATAGTCTACCAAGATAAAATTATTGCCCGTGGATATAATGTAAGAGAATCAAAGAAAAGCGTTTTTGGGCACGCAGAAATAGTGGCGATTATGAAAGCTACAAAAAAATTGAAACAAAAGTTTCTTGATGGTTGTTCTTTGTACGTTACTTTGGAACCTTGTCTTATGTGTGCAGGCGCGATTCAAGCAGCAAGAATCGAAAAAGTAATTTATAGTGCTAGAGAGCCAAAGTTCGGTTGTTTTGAAAGTCAGGGCAATGTCTACCAACTATTCAAAGGAAACCATGATGTACAGGTAATTGGGGGATTGTTAGAAGAAGTTACGTCACAGATGATGAAAGATTTTTTTAAGACAATAAGAGAAAACAAGTTATGATATTACCTTGCCTAAATCTAGCATTAATGGTATAATTTATAGGTAATAATCTCGCTTTAAGTACCCATATTCAATATTAAGCAGTGAATCAGGTCAGGTCGTGACTGAAGCAGCCTTAAGCTTAACTTAGTATGTGGGTATGGGTACTTAAGGTGAGATTAATGAGGAAAGCTCTTATTGATAAGAGCTTTTTATTTTTTAGGAGAAAAACATGTTTAAAATTGGAAATGTAGAAGTAAAAAATTCAATTGTACTGGCTCCATTGGCAGGATATACAAATCAAGCCTATCGCAAGATAATCAAAGAATTCGGTGTAGGGCTTGTTTATACAGAAATGATTAGCGCCAAAGGGCTTGTATACGATAACGATAAAACTTGGCATCTAACAGAAATAGCAGATAGTGAACATCCCATAGCGGTGCAACTTTTCGGGGGAAATGCTGAAGATTTGGTAAAAGCAGCGGTGATGATTGATCAAAAAACAAAAGCCGATATTATTGATATTAATATGGGATGTCCAGTAAAGAAGGTTATTAAAGCGGATTCTGGTGTAAAAATGATGCTGGATATAAAAAAAGCATATGATATTGTTAGTCAGGTTGTGCAAGCTGTAAAGAAACCGGTGAGTATAAAAATGAGGGCGGGTTGGGATCATCAAAATGTTAATTGTTGTGAATTCGCAAAAGCGATGGAACAAGCAGGAGTAGCGATGATTACTATTCATGGCAGAACGAAAAGCGATTTATATGGCGGACGCGTTAATCTGGATTATATTAAAAAGGTAAAAAAGAGCGTTAAAATTCCCGTCATCGGTAATGGTGATATCAAATCCGTGAAAGATGCAGTAAGAATGTTCGAGTATACCAATGTCGATGGAATCATGGTTGGGCGAGGAACGCTTGGCAATCCATGGTTAATGAGGGATTTGGTAGATTATTTTTCCGGTAAAACGACCGATGCTCCTCCAACAAAAAAAGAAAAAATCGCCATGATTAGACGACATTTTCAAGAATTATTGCAAATAAAAAGTGAGAAAATTGCCGTATTAGAAATGCGAACTCTAGCAGCTTGGTATGTGAAGGGATTTCAGTACGCGAAAGAATTCAAACAAAAATTAATCAGTATCAAAACAAAAGAAGAACTGAATTTATTAATCGACGAACTAGAAAAAAGTATAAATGAGGAATAGTAAAATGAGAACAAAATCGATGCACATTAGAGATAATGTTTTATATATGGGAGAATATAGTTTAATAGATCTTGCAAAAAAATATGGAACTCCCTTATATGTATATGATGAAATAGGAATTAACGATAAAATAGAAAAATTCAAAAATAATTTTAAAAGCGATCAATTCGAATGTGAGGTAGTATATGCTTCTAAAGCATTTATTGCCCCATATTTGTGTAAGATTCTTGCTCAAAACAATTTTAGTATTGATTCAGTAAGCGAAGGAGATTTATATTTAATAAATAAAAGCGGATTTCCTATGAATAAAGTCGTTGTTCATGGTAATAATAAATTGACGAGTGAATTAACACTGGCTTTAGATTATGGAGTAGAATATTTAGTTGTTGATAATCTTACTGAATTATTGAAATTAGAATATTTAGCTAATCAAAAGCAAAAACCATTGAAGACATTAATTAGAGTTAATCCAGGAATTGAAGCACATACTCATGCTTATATTGAAACTGCAAATCTGAATTCTAAGTTTGGCGAATCGATTTTTGCGCTAGATATTTTAGAACAAATGATAGAAGTATATCGCAATTCCAAATATTTAACTTTGGAAGGGTTCCATGCTCATATAGGTTCCCAGATTAATAATCCCAATAGTTTCCTTTTGGAAATAAAAATAATGTGTCAGTTTATGCGTGACTTTTCTAAAAAAACAGGTTTTTCTTTTCCAACATTGAATATTGGTGGCGGCTTCGCTATTAAATATTTAGATGATGATGTTGAGATAGATTTACCTACTATGCTACAGTCAATTGTTAGAGCGGTAGAAGAAGAAAATGAAAAATCTGAGACAATGAAAATAAAGAAATTGATGATAGAACCGGGAAGGTCATTAGTAGGTGATTCCGGAGTTACACTTTATACATGCGGAAGTAAAAAGACAACATATAGTGGTAAAAACTACATTTTCGTCGATGGGGGAATGTCAGATAATATTCGTCCTGCTTTATACCAGGCAAAATATACCCTTGATGTTGCTAACAAAGTGGTTTCACCAACAAAAGAAAAATATGATGTAGTGGGGAAATGCTGTGAGAGCGGAGATATTGTTGTAACCGATATAATGGTTGGTGAGATTCATAAAGGTGATATTATAGTAGTATACTCTACTGGTGCTTACTGTTATTCGATGTCGATGAACTATAACAGTTTACCAAGAGGCGCTGTTATTTTTGTCAATGGAGATAAAATTACAACAGCAATAAGAAAACAAAGCTTCAGGCACATGTTTGAAACTTGTGTTTTTGAGGAAAAAGAGATAAAGATATTTGATATTCATAGCGATATGCTATATGATTTGAATCAACAAAGTTTATTAGGAAATCATACAAGATTTAAAGATTACCATGTCCCTCAGTTGCAAAATAGTTGCATCAAAGGAGCAGTTTGGACGATGTATTCTCCTGATGATTTTAATTTATTGGAAGCGGTAGAGCGGGCAATTAGCGAAATAGATTTACAAGAATTGCCAGGATTTGAAGTCATCTTCGGACTTGAAGGGTTGCGAAACTTAGAAAAAGTTGAGGATATCGATAAGTTATATGAACTAGGTTTTAGACATGCGATATTGACTTGGAACGAAGAAAACAAATATGCGACAGGAGTTGGAGGCAACTCCAACAGAGGATTAACTGAAGAGGGTATTCGTTTAGTGAAACGCATGGAAGAACTGGATATGATTATTGACCTGGCGCATTTAAACGAAAAGAGTTTTTATGATGTCTTAAAAGTGGTTAACAAGAATATTATTTTTTCCCATGGATGTGTAAAAGATATTTGCTCTCATCGTCGTAATGTGACAAACGAACAAATGCTTGCTTTAAAAGCGGTTGATGGGGTGTTAGGATTAACCCTAGCAAAGAACTTTGTCAGTCCAATAGAAGAAGAAAAAGATTTGGCTCATTTCTTGAACCATCTGGATAGAGCTGTTGATATAATGGGAATAGATCGTGTTTGCTTCGGTTTTGATTTTATGGATTATTTATCGGAATTTCCTAATGATAATATTATCGATGTACCAAATGCAACAAAAGCTTTTCGTATTGTTGATGGAATGAGAAAAAGAGGTTATACAGAAGTAGAGATTGAAAAGATTTGTTGGAGCAATTTTTATAATCGATATAAAGATAAAGTTGTTTTAAAAGGAGAAAAGAAATGATAAAGGACAAGGTTGATGGATTAAATAACCTAATTAAAAAAGCGTTAGAAGAGGAAACATTTCCCGGGGTAAACTATTGTTTAATTACCGATAAAGATGAAATCTATGGGTGTTTTGGGAAGAAAGCAATTTATCCAGAAGTAGAAGAAAACGATATCGATACCTTATATGATATGGCTTCTTGTAGCAAGGTAATTAGTACAACTACGTCGATTATGATGTTATTAGAACAAGGGAAATTAAGGCTTTACGATTCAGTTAAAAAATATATTCCCCGTTTTCGCTATGAAAAAATAACGATATGGGATTTGTTAACTCATTCGTCGGGTTTACCTGCTGATATTATTCGCGCTTCTCGATTACAAAGCCGTGAAGAAGCGTTAGATAAAATCTTTGATGCCTTGTTAATCTACGAAACAAATACCAAAATCGTCTATTCCGATTTAGGATTTATTTTGTTAGGGTTGATTGTTGAAAAAATTAGTGGCATGGGACTTGATGAATTCGCTGAAAAAAATATATTTATCCCTTTGGAAATGACATCAACAGGCTATAATCCTCAAGATGTGCAAAGATGTGCGCCAACCGAAGAACGAAAAGACACTGTCTATAATGGTATTTTGCGAGGAAAAGTTCATGATGAAAAAGCATATATTCTCGGAGGAGTAGCAGGACATGCCGGACTATTCTCTTGTGTTAAGGATATAAGTCATTTTATTAAGATGATTTTAAATGATGGTGTTTATAAGGGAAAACAAATTTTGAGTAAAGCGACGATTGACTTGTTGTTTACTCCACAAGTGGCTATGAAAAATGGCATCTCTTTGGACGATGATACAAGAGGCTTGGGATGGATTGTCAGAGGTACTGTGTGCTCTGCCGGCGATTTGGCAAGTCCACAAACCATATTACATACAGGCTTTACAGGAACCAACATTTTTATTGATCGTATTAACAGGGTTGGTTTTTCAATGCTATCAAATCGTGTTCATCCAACTCGGGAAAATGTGAAAATCATACCATTCAGAGGAATGTTGGGTAATTATATAATAGCTAATTTTGGAGGAAGAAATAATGGAAATTAAAAATTTCACCAAAGAAATGATCAGCGATGTAGTAAAACTATGGAACGAGAGTGTCGTGCCTTATTCTATCTTTGCAGAGTTTACTGATGAAAGCTTCGCTGAAAAATTTTTAAACAATCCTTTTTATGATAATGATGGTAGTTGTGTTGTTGTTGATAAGGGGAAAATTATTGCTTTTGGGAATGCTACTTATAACAACAACGGCTTAGAACCAGAAAAAACACCAGGATATATTACTTGTGTTGTTGTTGATAAGAATTATTGGCGTCAAGGAATTGGTAGTAAAGTATTACTTCATCTTGAATCATTTTTAAAAAGTAAGAAAAAAACATTTATTCGCACCTTTTTTGCTAATCCAATCAACTTAAAATGGTATGTTCCTGGTTATCATAAACATGAACATGCTGGAGCTCCAGCCGTTGAAATTAATAGTCCGTTTTACTTTTTGCTGATGGCAAATGGATATAATATCAATGGTCAACAAGATGCTTACCACATCAATTTGACTAACTTTCAGATGCCACAAAAGGTATTAGATAAAATCGCTGAAAATGAAAAAGAAGGATATACAATTACTATTTATGATGAAAAGAAACATCATGGATTTGATGAATTGTTTGATGCTTTAGGTAGTGAAGGATGGAGACAAGCGATTAATAATAATCTTGCTAGAGAAAAACCATTACCGATTTTAATTGTTCAGAAAGAGGGAGAAATCCTTGGTTTTACTGGCCCAATTAACAACGAACCAAGCGGAAGAGCTTATTTAGCAGGTGTGGCAATTCATCCAAAAGCCCAGGCTCGTGGACTTGGAAAAACGATGTTTTGTATGTTGTGTCAAAAATCAAAAGAAAATGGTTCTACATTTATGACATTATTTACCGGGTCTGATAATAAAGCAAGAAATATCTATCTATATGCTGGTCTAAGGGTAGTTTGTTCATTTGCAATCATGAGAAAGGAACTTGTTTAAAATGGCAAAAACATTTATGGCAATCGGTGGGCATGTTGGCGATATGGAATTAACAGCGGGATGTGTACTAGCTCATCAAGCTGTCCACCAAAATAAAATTATTACAGTTGCTCTAACTGCTGGAGAAAGAGGAAATCCCAAAAATATGAGCCAGGAAGATTATCGTGTGCAAAAAGTAAAAGAAGCACAGGAGTTTGCTGAAATGTTAAATGGTGAAGCAATTGTTCTTGATTATCGAGATGGCGAACTTCCGGATAACGAAGAAGTAAGATGGCAAGTGGCAGCTTTAATCAGAAAATATCGCCCTGATGTTATTTTTACTCATTGGGAAAAAAGTATGCATAAAGACCATATCACAACAAACAAAATAGTTGTAGATGCTTCTTTTTGGGCAGCTATTGATGTAGGAGATAAATTGGCAGGAACCCCTTGCTGGGCCCCCGTTTATTTTTGTGAAAACTGGGAAGATAGAGAAGATTTTGATCCTTACATCATTGTCGATTGTAGCGATGGTTATGATTTATGGTGTAAAGCGATTCAAAAACATTGGTTTATTATGAATAGTCCTTCATTTAGATATTATGATTATTATACGCATTTAACCTATGTGCGAGGAGCATTGGGTAAATATCAACATGCACAATGTTTTAATGTTAAAGGATACCAAAAATTTACTAAGGTTACTTTTTAATCTATGAAGGCTAAACCAAACAAGTTGAAAGCCAATGATACAATTGGCTTAGTTTGTCCATCCTTTAAAAATCCCGATTCATCCTCAACAGAAAGAGCGGTTGAATATCTTACAAGCAAAGGATACCAAGTAAAAGTTGGAGAAACTTGCTATGCAAGCGAGGGATATCTGGCAGGAAGCGATCAATTGCGGGCTCATGATTTAGAAAAGATGTTTCTTGATGATGAGGTGAAAGCAATTATTTGCATGCGTGGTGGTTATGGCGCAAGTCGGATGGTAGATTTAATCGATTACGAAAAAATAAAAAAACATCCTAAAACATTTATTGGATATAGCGATATTACTGTCTTATTAAATGCGATTTATCATAGAGCGAAAGTACCAACAGTTCATGGAATGGTAGGATTTGCTTTTGGAACAGAGAAGTTTGCTGGTGAAAGCGAAAAAGATTTTTGGAAATTCATGTTAGAAAATCAAAAAAATCGCATTTTAAAAGACCCGTTAAATCAAACAAAAACCTTAATAGGTGGAACGTGCTGTGGCGAGCTTGTTGGTGGTAATTTGAGTTTATTGGCAACAATGATTGCTAGTGATTATGGAGCTGATTTTGAAAATAAGATTCTTTTTATTGAAGAAGTAGAAGAGGAACCTTATAAGCTAGATCGTTATTTTTCAGCTTTGCGTCTTTCTGGTAAACTGGAAAAAGTAAAAGGATTTGTCTTTGGCTATTTTATAGAATGCGAGCCTTCAGAAAAAAGAAAAGGGACACAAACTTATATTGAGCTGATTAAAGAGTACTTTGCTCATTATCAAAAACCTACCATTTATGACTTCCCATCAGGACATTCTTATCCATTCATTAACCTTCCAATAGGTATTAAAGTAAAACTGGATGCTGATGAAAAAACTATAACTATTAAGGAAGAATTTTATAAAGAATAAAAAGGAGAAACTATGCAAAAAGCGCTTAAGAGATTTACGCTTCCGGGATATGTCACTTATTATGGAACAACGAAAAAGGTTATGATACCGACAGAATATCAAGAAAAAGGCGAGGAATTACGCGGGGTATGGTTTTCCACTGTTGGTAATATTGACATTCCTCGAATGACTAATCCAGATGAGATTAAACAATATTTATTAGGAGTTATTAATAAAGTAAAAGAGTTCAACATGAATACTGTAGTTTTTCAAGTTAGACCGATGAATGATGCTTTTTATCCTTCAAAACTAAATCCATGGAGTCGCTATATTACAGGAATAGAAGGAAAAGATCCTGGATTTGATGTGTTTGGATATTTTGTTGAAGAAGCAAAAAAAGCAGGGATAACGACACATGCTTGGATAAATCCATATCGTGTTACTGGTCAAAAACTCGATGAACTAAACATGACAAAGCAAGAATTTTTAAACAAACTCGACAAGAAAAATTTTGCTCGTAAACATCCTGAATGTGTTATTAGTACATCATTATCAAAATTGATTCTTGATCCGGCAAGTTCTAAAGTTAGGAAGTTTGTTACGGATACGATAATAGAAATAGCGCAAAATTACGATATAAAAGCTATTCATATCGATGATTATTTTTATCCATATGAGCCAATTGCTGATGAAGATGAAGAAAGAAAATTCAAAGAAAGCAAGTTTGATAAACTATCTGATTTCAGGAGAAACAATGTTGATAAACTAATTAAAATGATTTCACAAAAACTAAAAAAACTAGAAAAGAAGATTGAATTTGGTATCAGTCCTTTTGGTATCTATCGAACTAATGTTAAATTTTTTGAAAAAGATGAAGTAGATGAGGCTTCATGGGATAAAGGTTCAAACAATCATAAAGGTTGCTTTACTTGTTATAAAGGATTATATGCGGATGTATATTTATGGATGAAAAAGAAATGGATTGACTATGTAGCACCTCAAAACTATTTTGACTTCAACAATACTAAAATTGATGAAAAAGGAGAAGAAACCTGCCGAGTTCGTTATGCTGACCTGGCTAAATGGTGGAGTTGGGCTGCAAAGAAAACAGATACAAAACTCTATATGGGACAGGGATTTTATCGTTATTCTGATGAGGGAGATTGGTCTAATCCTGAAGAAATTATCAATCAGTTAAGATTCAATCAAGTGTTTCCTAATATAAAGGGAACCCTGTTTTTCACATACAAAAATTTTGTTGAAGAAAAAGTTCCTTCAGCTGTTAAAGCTCGAGAATTATTAAAAGAACTTTGGAAAAAACCAGCAAAAGAAATATAAAATGAGTGGCACTTTTTAGTGCTGCTTTTTTATGTAGGAAATAATTATTAAGACACAATTGCTTTTAAAAGTCTTTACCATTAAAATAGACTTCCAAAAACCAAAAACCTTAAATTATTTTAAATTGGTCTTGAAAAAAAATCGTTTTAATAGTATAATTGGAGAAACTATTATATGGTTAATTTTTTCCGTTTTGATTTTTAAAATATAATTAGGAGAAAGCTATGTATAAGATATACCCTAACGTCAAGAAAATTTTTTTGGAACAGGGAGAATTTCTTGTGAAAGAAAAATTGACTGTTTTTTTTCAAGATGAAAAAGAAAACGTTTTTACCTTAACCAAAGAGTTTATTGATGAAAAGAAGAAAGCTACTGAAAAAACGGCAGATATCATTTTCATAAAAGACGCTCAATTAGGTGAAGAAGCTTACAAATTAGAAGTCAAAGAAAAGATTTACATTTACTATCAAACAAGAAGAGGAGCACTTTTTGCCCTCCAAACTTTGAAACAAATTGTTAGTCAAGGAAAAACAAAAATAAATCATTTACAAATATTTGATGAACCAGATATAAAAATAAGGGGATATATGCTGGATATCAGTCGCGACAAAGTCCCCAAAATTACAACAATCAAATCAATTATTTCCAGGATGGCAGAACTAAAGATGAATCATTTTGAACTATATGTTGAGGGATTCTCTTTTGAATATCAAAGCTTTCCCCAATTTTTAGAAGAAGATGGATACATTAGCATCAAAGAATATCAAGAACTTGAAAATTATGCGAACGATTTAGGAATTGATATGGTACCAAACCAAAATGGATTTGGTCATATGGCAAAATGGTTAGCGACAGAGGAGTTTAAAGATTTGGCTGAGTGTCCAGAAGGAATTTTTTTGTGGGGAAGGCATCGTAGGCCAAGCACATTAAATCCACTGGATCCGCGTTCGCTTGAGCTCATTATGAGAATGTATTCAGATATGCTACCTTATACTAAATCTTCTTACTTCAACATGAATTTTGATGAACCTTTCGAATTAGGTAAAGGGAAAAGCAAAGAGGAATGTGAAAAAAGGGGAATTGGGAATGTCTATATTGATTATGTTTTAAAAGCTTATGAAATTATAAAACAATACCAGAAAACACCATTAATTTGGGGAGATGTCTTAATTAAACACCCTGACTTATTGGGTCGATTACCAAAAGATATGATTTTTGTCGATTGGGGATATGATGCAACTCACCCATTTGATAAAAATTTAAGCCTTTTAAAGAAATTGGGAATTCGATTTATGGCAGCACCAGGTACAACAAGCTGGTCGAGCTTTACAGCACGTAATCGTGATTGGTCAGAAAACATCACCAACGCTTGTCTAGCGGTAAAACAACATGGCGGGGAAGGTGTTCTCTTGACTGACTGGGGTGATTTTGGTCATTTACAATTTTTACCGATTTCTTATCCGGGGCTTGTTTATATGGGACTATATTCATGGAGAATGAAAGAAGGAACCTATTTAAGCCTAAAAGCCTATTTAAATGCTTATATTTTTGATGATAAAGCAGAAATTATGGGTGAATGTTTACTGGATTTAGGCAATTATTACCGCTTTGAAAAAGACTATCGGAGTAACGGAACACCAACATTCTATCATTTTATGTGGGCAAGTCTTGCCAATGGCGAAAAAGATAAGATCCAATATTACATCGATCGAGTTAAAACAACGTTTTTAAGTGAAAAGAAATTTAATTTAATGCAGAAATTTTTAGATTTCAAGGAATATGAATTAGAATTAACAGAAATGAACTGTAATGATGCTGATTTGGTAAAAGCGGAAATGAAACAAGCGATTCGTTTTATCCGCATGGCACAAAAAGTTAACATAGGATTAAATAAAAAAATTGATATTCGTTTACGAAAGAAATATCTAGAAGAAATCGTAAGCGTAAAAAAACAATTTATCAATGAACAAAAAAGACTTTGGCATATCAGAAATAAATCGGGGGGATTCGAAGATAGTATCTTCCTTGTAACAGAATTTATCGACTTTGCTGAAAGCATGTTAGAATTTTTGAATAGAAGAGGTGAAGATTATGAAATCTAAGATTAAATATAACCCCGAAGTTACTAAAAAATTAGTTATATGGTTAATATTATTAGCGATTGTAGGGCTATTGGGTGGTTCAATTGTCAAGAGCTATGAATCGAATCACACTACATCGAATTCAAAACTATTAGATGTGGAAATCCCATCGGGAAGTTATGAAAATTATCTTAAAGTAAAAGCAGGAATAAACCCCAATCGTTTAGAAGAGTTTGATTTAGCTGATTACTGGCAATATTTGAATTTCCCTGAAGATAAGGTTATTTATGTTGATGGAAATACAGCAAAAGCTAGCGAAGAGGCTACTGATTTTGTTGCCAACTATTTGGTTGATGGTAAAAAAGGTTATTATACAGGGGAAAACGGAACAGCTACTTGGGATATAAAGAACATTCCAGAAGCGGGACTTTACCATTTGATTATCAATTACTATATGCCACAGGGTGGTGGAAGTAATGCTGAGAGATTAATTAAAATCAATGATGAAGTATTATTCAGCGATTTAAATAATATTACTTTTTATCGTGTTTGGGCAGACAAAGAACCAATCAAACAAGATATTTCAGGTAATGATTTGAAACCAACACAGATAGAAATATTCTCAGAAAGAACTACTTATTTGCGTGATGAAACAGGGTATGTAGCAGAACCGTTTATGATTTATTTCGAAGCGGGAGACAACACAATCTCATTCACCTCATTACGCGAGAACTTAGTAATCTTTGGCTTTGAAATTGTTTCTGTTCAAACTCGTTTGACTTATGCAGAATATTTAGAAGAACATAAAGATGTAAAGAAAGTAAGCAATTATCTGGAAAAGATTGAAGCAGAAACGGCATTTGAACGTTCCTCACCAACCTTATATGCTACTGGTGATAGGACAAGTCCATTAAATACTCCTGCTGACCCAGTTAAAACAAAATACAATTCTATTGGTGGATCAAAGTGGTCAACCCCAGGAGATTGGATTTCTTGGAAAGTGATTGCACCGGAAGCCGGATTCTATCATATTTCTTTTAGAGCTAAACAAAATTTATCACGTGGTTTATTCTCTACGAGAAGAGTTTATATTAATGATGAAATTCCTTTTAAAGAAGCAAACAATGCTCGTTTCTATTATAGTAGTGACTGGGAAATTATTACTATTGGTAATGAAGAAGAAAAGTATTTGTTTTATCTTAAAGAAGGAGAAAACACAATTACATTAGAAGCGACATTAGGTGATTATGGAGATCCGATCAGTAAAGTACAACAAGTGATTGATGATTTGAGTGAACTTTACTTAAAGATAATTTCTATCACAACTGCAAATCCAGATGAATATCAGGAATATAATTTGTATGGTGATAATGCACGTATCTCTACAGATAAAAAAGGACGCACTATGGAGAAGATATTCTCTGATAGTGCCAACACCTTAAATAAAGTATCTGAATATATAACAAGTCTTACTGGTGAAAAGAGTAGTTTAAACAATACTCTGGATAAGACCGTATTACAAATTGGTGGAGAAGTAACTAGAAATGGTAAGACTTCTGACTTAGGTGGTTTTGCCTCAAAACCATGGAATGTTACGAAAGACTTAACTGAGTTTAAGAGTAACTTGTCCGCTTTAGGAACTTGGATTTTGGATATTAAAGAACAATCATTGATGATTGAATGTCTATGGGTTCATTCGCATGATGCGAAATTACCAAATGCCAATGCGAATTTCTTCAAACAAACATGGTTCCAAATTAAAGGATTCTTCTTATCATTCTTCTTTGATTATGAGTCAATTGGTGTTACAAGTACAGAAGGATTTGAAAAAGAAATCGAAGTTTGGTACCTAACTAGTGAATCAACTGGTCGTGAACAAGTCAATGCTGTTAAGAATTTGATTGATACGACATTTATTCCGGATACAGGTATTAATATCATCTTAAAAATATTAGCACCAGGAGTGCTATTACCAGCAACATTGGCTGGAACTGGACCTGATGTTGCTATTAATGTAGGTGGTGGATTACCAGTTAATTATGCATTGCGTGGAGCTATTTATGACATTAGCCAACAAGAGGACTTCCATAAAGTAACGGGAATTTGTACGGCGGAAAACGCAGCAAAGGGTCATTGCACACAGAATAATGGAAATTATACAAAAGATGATTATGTAAAATATGATTATCCAGAATATGCAAGATTCCAATATAGCTCAATGATTCCTTATGAATTAGAAGGCGGATATTATGCACTACCTAATACCTCATCATTCTTAGTTATGTTTTATCGAACAGATATCTTTGAGGAAAATGGATGGTCAGTTCCAAAGACATGGGATGATGTAAAATTACTGGTGACAGAATTACAGGTATCAAACCTTGATTTCTACTTACCATTTGAAGATGCAGGTTCGATTATCTATGCGACTCTTCTATATCAGATGGGCGGTCAATTCTATCGTAATGATAACAAAGAATCTGATTTTGATTCAGAAGTAGGTATGATAGCCTTTGAGAATTGGTGTAGTTATTTTACTGACTATAGTTTCTTATTAGCGGCTAACTTTACCAATCGTTTTAGAACAGGTGAAATGCCAATTGGTATTGCTTCCTATGAATTATTTAATGTTTTAACTGTATTTGCTCCGGATATTATGGGTAAATGGACATTTGCGCCACTTCCAGGAACATACCGTGCCGATAACACCTTCAATAATAGTGGTGTTACCAGTGGAACAGCTGTTGTTGTTATGGAGCAAGCGAAAGATAAGGATTCATCATGGGAATTCTTAAAATGGTGGACTTCATCAGAAACACAATATAGTTATGCACGAGAACTTGAATCTATTTTAGGTGCTGCAGCTCGTCATAATACTGCTAATATTGAGGCATTTAAATTATTGCCTTGGTCAAAAGCAGAAAGAGAGATATTATTATCACAATGGGGAATCACAGTTGGTGTTCCAGAAGTTGCTGGTGGTTACTATGTAGGACGAAATCTAGAGAATGCAATTCGTGCTGTCATCAATAACGATGCTAATCCACGAGAAACATTTAACGATTATATCGTTTTAATTAATAGTGAGATTACCAGAAAACGTAAAGAATTTGGATTACCAGTAGATTAGGATTGGAGTATTGTTATGGAAAAAGATATAAGACAAGAAAATAAACCAAACTTTTCAAAACGTTTCTCAGAGTGGCGAGAAAAGCGAAGATTAAAAATGGATCTTTGGAGTAGAAAGAAACCATTTAGAAGAAAGATGTATTTAAATAGGGAACTCTATGTCATGATGTTCCCCTACCTTCTACTATTTACAACTTTCACAGTAATCCCTGTTCTTATGAGTTTGGGATTAAGCTTTACCGACTTTAACTTATTGGAATGGCCACCAGGATGGGTAGGATGGGAAAATTATCTTAACCTGTTTTTAGAGGATCCTATTTTTATCACTGCATTAAAGAATACATTAATTATTGCGGTTATTGTAGGTCCAGGTGGATATCTATTATCCTTTGTATTTGCTTGGTTAATTAATGAATTACCTCGCTATTTGAGAGCAGTGGTTACATTTGTATTCTATGCTCCAGCCTTAACAGGTGCTATTTCAATTTGGCGTTTAATATTCTTTAGTGATTATTATGGATGGGCAAATTCATTATTAATGAAATTGCAGATTATTCGTGAACCCATTACATGGTTAAAAGATCCACAGTATATTTTACCAATTGTTATTCTTGTCCAATTATGGATGAGTTTAGGAGTTAACTTCCTGGCCATTATTGGTGGTTTAAAAACAGTAAACAAGGAATTATACGAAGCAGGAGCAATTGATGGTGTTAAAAACAGATGGCAAGAATTATGGTTTATTACCCTTCCTTCTATTAAAGACCAATTGTTGTTCAGTGCGGTAATACAGATTGCCAATACATTAGGTGTTGGTGCTGTTACAACAGCTCTTTGTGGATTCCCTTCGGTACAATATGCTGGACATACAATAGTAAATCATCTAACCGATTATACTAGTACTCGATTTGAACTCGGATATGCCTCAGCAATAGCAACGTTGCTATTCCTCGCATCTATTGGGTTAAATAGTTTAATTAGGAAGATGATTAGAAAGGTAGGTTCATAATATGGCGAAAACAAAAGCAGAACTTTTAAATGAAGAAACTACGCAAACTCAATTAGAAGAAATGCGCGAAAAAATAAACGCCAAAAAGGCACGCCGTATTGATTCTCGACCTTTCGCAGAAATATCCTCATTTAAAATTAAAAGTAGATCAAGAATAAAGAAACGCGTTAACCGCTCAAAAGGTGGCGACATTGCCTTATTTATATTCCTATCTATTTGTGGTATTTTAAGTATTTTACCATTGATTCTAATTGTAAATAATGCGTTTAAACCGCTGGATGAAATTTTCAGATTTCCACCAACAATTTTTGTTAGGAATCCAACCTTAAACAATTTTGCTGACTTAGGAGTAGTTCTAGGAACATCCCTAGTACCATTCTCAAGATATTTATTCAATACTATTTTAGTGACTGTATTAGGTACTTTTGGTCACGTGTTTGTTGCTTCGATGTGTGCCTATGTGCTTGCAAAGTATCGTGTTCCTGGCTCATTGTTTATCAATGGATTAATTGTTTATTCATTGATGTTCCCTGGAAGCGTAACAGCGACACCACATTACATCATTTTGAATAGTTTAGGCTTAATCGATACTTACTGGTCAATTATTTTACCAGTAATGGCAGGTTCATTAGGACTTTACTTGATGAGACAATTCATGGTAGGTGTACCGATGGAATATATCGAATCAGCAAAGCTTGATGGTGCAAGTGACTTGAAAATCTATTGGTCAATTGTTATGCCAATTGTAAAACCAGCTTGGGTAACATTAATTATCCTCGACTTCCAAAGTTTATGGGGCACTTATGGATCAACAACAATTTATCGTGAAGACTATAAGATGTTGAGTTATGCAATTAATCAGATTGCTACAGCTGGTGTTGCTCGTACTGGTACTTTAAATGCAGTATCCCTAATCATGATTACCGTGCCAATTGCTGTCTTTATATTCTCTCAAAGTAATGTAATGGATACTATGGCTCAGTCAGGTATGAAGTAGGAGGTGCGATAATGAGAAAACTAATAAAAATTCTTCTTGTTGTTGTTGCCTTTGTTTGCGGATTGACTGCAACTAATGTGAAGGCCGCAACAGGATATATTTATTCTCACAATGGTCAAATTATTCATTCTTCAGTAGGCTTTTCTGCTACTAGCGATGGTATTTATAATGTAATTAGTTCTGCTTGGGGCGGAAAAATTGCCGCAACAGAATTTACTAGTCCAGAAGATTTATTTATCTATACCGAAACATATGAAGAAGAAGGAACGACAATCACGCAAGATAAAATATATGTTGTTGACTCTGTTTCAAATAAATTGTTTGTTTTCGATGAAAATATGAATTACCTTGAAACAGTTTCTCGCTTTGAAGTAGTTCCAGATAACTTTACAAATGCTCAGTTGTTGGTAATGAGAACGAGAAAAGTTGTCTCTAGTGCAACATCAAGTGTCTTGTTTGCTGAAGGAATGTATCCATTCGCTTCTTTAAGAGCTGTTCAAGATACACCTTATGAAGAACGAACGGATGATCAAAAGTTCTATCTTGAACCATTAAAATTATCTGGTGTTTATCGATCAACAAGATATCTTCGTGATGCTAATAATGTCATTATTGAAGGTCAATATGAAGATTTGATTTACTTATGTGATAATGGAAATAGTCAAATCATCATCGTTGATGCAAAGACATACAAAGTTGTTCAAGTAGTCAGTTCACCAACGGATGTTACTTTTTCTGGAAAAACATTTGCTCCTTCTAAAGTCGTTACGGATAGTGCCGGAAGAATGTATGTTATTTCTGATGGTATTTATGAAGGTATCATGTTGATGAGTAATCGCGGTATATTTATGCGATTCGTTGGTGTTAACTATACAACCTTAACATTCTGGGAAGCGCTTTGGCGTAACCTAGCAACCGAAACTCAAAGACAACAAATGAGTTCAATCTTACAAACAGAATTTAAAAATTTCACAATCGATAGTCAAGGGTTTATTTATACAGTATCAAGGGCATCAACTAACCCGGATACAGGGGTAAAAGATGACACAACCATGATTAAACGAATCAATCAAGCAGGAAAAGATGTACTAACAAGAAATGGTTATGCTGTTCCTAAAGGGGACTTAATCACGATTCGAAGTGGTGCTAATGCTGGTGGATCACAATTTTCAGCGGTGGCTGTAAATGAATATGGTGTTTACACCGTTGCTGATTCCCGTAATGGACGTTTATTTACCTACGATAACGAAGGAAACTTGCTTTATATTTCTGCTGGTAGTGGTGATGAAATCAGTGATTTACGAAATCCTGTTGCTGTTCGCTATCAAGGAGAAAATGTTATCGTCCTCGATAAAAACAATAAAGCAGTAATCCGCTATCAACCAACAGAAATCGCAAAAATTATCAATAGAGCAGTTAAGTATCACTATGAAGGCGATTTGGAGTCGTCATCAGAGCAATGGGCTAATGTGATTACCGAAAATCCAAATTATGAATATGCTTATGTAGGTATTGGTAAAACCCTGTTAACATCAGGACGTTATCAAGAAGCGATGTTGTATTTCAAGACAGGATATAGCGTTGAATATTACTCAAAAGCGTATAAGTTGTATCGCGATGAAATTATTAAAAAATATTTTCCTTATGCGATGTCAGCGATTTTAGGTCTAATAGCAATCGGGGTGGGAGTTAAAACATATAAAAAGATTCGAAATAGAAAGCCAAATACAGTAGGTAAAGGTGAAGATTATGAATGAGAATGTAATAAAAGAAAAACTTAATGTATGGCAAAAAATTAGTAAATTCTTAAAGTTTTTTAAAGAAGAATTTATTACTTATCCATTGTTCATCATGTTTCATCCCCTAAAAGGCTTTGACTATTTCAAAAGAGAAAAGCGAGCAAGAATGGATGTCGCTCTCTGCTTTGTTGCCTTCTTAATCTTTTTAAGAATTTTAGAATTTCAATATTCAGGATTTATCATTAATCAGGTGAGTGTTACTGAGTTAAACAGTCTTTCAGAAATTGTTATGGTTTTAGCGCCAATCATTGTTATTACTGTAGCTAATTGGAGTATTACTACGTTGTTTGATGGTAAGGGTAAAATGAAAGAAATCTTCATGATGCTTTGTTATTCCCTATTTCCACTTGTATGGGCAAAATTCTTGGGATTATTCTTAAGTAATATTGTTTCCCAACAAGAAGAAGCAATCTATCATTTAGTAATCGGCTTAGGAACATTCTTAATGTGCTATATGGCTTTCTTTGGCTTTATTTCGATTCATGAATTTGGCTTATTGAAGTGTATAGGAACATTAATCGCTACTGCGGTAGCTATTCTAATTATTTGTTTTATTGGCATTCTTGCTTTCGACTTATTCCAGAAAATGACTGGATTTGTATATACGATCTACAGAGAAATATCTCTGAGATACTTATAGAAGGGAGGAATAGAAAATGAAATTTTTGAAACTTAGGTATATTCTTCCTAGCATTATTGCGATAATTTTATTAATCGTAGCAGGCTTATATTTTATTGGCGGTCTGAAAGAACATAGTATTAAAACAGATAAGCTGGTTTTTAATCCTAATAATTTTGATGAACTTGACCAAGACTCTTTGAGTAAAGAATATAAGGTTGCAGCAAACGATAAATATACAATGTTTATCGATGAGACAACGACAATCATTAAGATTGTTGAAAACAGCACTTGTACAAATACTAACGATTCATCAACATGTTCGGCAGTTTATAGTAGTGCAAAATCAGTTAGTGATTATAGTGATGAAAAATCAAATTTAATTGTTCGCTATTTTGATGAAAACGGTAGAGCGAATACAACTGGATTTAACACTTTTGAATATAGTGTTGCATACTATGATAAGTTGCAAGGAATTACCGTTCCTCACTATAAATTAAATTATATTGAAAATGGTGTCGACATTTTATATGAAATCGGTAATTTTACCAATATTAAATCGTTCTTCCCAAGTAATTTTACTCGACTTGCTTTTGATGATTTATTTAGAGGAAATTTACAATTCTATACAAGAACAGGGGTATTAGCTGGATTATATAACGGAAACAATGTCTTACAATATACTGGATTTGGTGCAACATATAGTGCTGAATGCGCAGCATATTTGTCAGAAAACGGGTTGGCTACTGTTACAGAAGCACGTGATACTTATGGGAACTTCCTTGGTCGTTGGGATTTAAAAGAAATGCCAGTAACCGACGGAAGAATTGGTTTGAAAGTAGGAGTAGATTTTAACTCAGAAAATTCACCTTGCACATCTAACCCATTCACAAATTCTTCGGTTATTAGCTCTATCTACAGTCCTCAATCGTATTCTCTATCGCAAAGTGGAGATAATCCGGATATAACCTATATCACAGATACTACACAATATGTTGAAAATAGTTCATACACTTTGAAGTTTAACTACAATATATCAACAACACTTTATAAGAAATTGTACGCGTATATGTATGATACGACAAAGGTAGGGACTACTGATGATGGTGTTCCTTACGGTAACTATTTAATAGCAAGTAATAAACCAGTTTATTATGATTATAATGAAGATGGGGAAATTACAGGTGATGAATTAGTTCAAGTTGGTGGTTATCAAGCTCGTGATGAAGAGGGGAAATGGTTGTACGATGAAGAAGGAAAACCAATTCAAACCGCTTTCACACAAGAGTTGGCAGAAGAGCAAAACATGATTTTCGGAAATGCCAGTGATGCTCAATCGACCGCTTTCCAAGTTTGTTTACGCTTTGAATTAATAGAAGAAGGCTTAAAGGCGACGATTATTAACGATTCGATTATTGAAGGTCGTGAGCCACAATATGTAGGCGACTTATACGGTCATACTTGTAAGATATATGAAATGCAAGTTGTTCCTTATCTGACAACCAATCAAGATGTAAATAGTGAGGGACAAATCATCTTACCAGATGGCTCAGGAGCGATTATCAGCTTTAATAGCGTTAAAGATGCCCAAAATGCAAAGACATATTCAAAGCAAATATATGGTGATGATTCTACGCTTCCGCGTGAGAATAGAGGTAGTGATGTTGAAGATATCATGCTTGGTATGTATGGATTCCTTGACTTCACTGAGAAGAAGGGTGTTGTCGCTATCGTTGATGCTGGTGCAGCACAAACATCAATCCAAGCGGATTTCATGCGGGCAGCGCAAACAACAACATTTAACTATGCTAGATTTACAACAGCATTCAGAGTAAAGGAAACAGTATCGGTTAGCACGGGTTCTTCATTCGCAAAATGGAGTATTGATTTATATAATTCTGATGTGGTTTATAAATATCATTTCTTAAGCGAAGATGAATTAGACTATGTTCATGTTGCTAAAAAATATCGAGAATATCTAGTTAATAAATATGACCTGAATGAAGAAGGAGATAAGACAAAAGAACATGTTGTAAGTTTGAACTTCTTAGGTGCTTTTGAAAAGAAAAAATTAACTATGGGAATCGTTCATGATGCTGATTATAGTTTAACTACATTCAAACAAGCCTTAGAGATTGTGAATGAATTGAATTTAAATGGAATTAAAAAATTTAATGTTGGCTATACTGCATGGACAAGTGATGCGATGGATGTAAAGGCTGATGATTATGTGAAGCCGGCCCGGGTTCTTGGTGGTAAAAAGGGCTTCTATGAACTTAGAGACTATTTAGTATCCAAATCATTTGGTTTCTATCCAGAAATTTCTGTTACAAGAAATCGTGGATACGATTATGTTTATGGTGAGTTGAAATATAGTCCAAAGAGTGTTGGTTCAACCTATTCAGTAGTTACTGATTTCGTTATTGCCACGGGACTTGCCGATAGTTCGCGTCGTGCTGGTAGCATGGTTTCTCCTAGATTCTATCGCGCCTTGGTAACTAACTATTTAAATAGTTATGGTCGTTTCGGCATTAAAGGAGTGTACGCTGAAGACTTAGGTAATCAGCGAATCGGGGATTATGCAAGAAAAGTACAAATTTATACTGAAGATGGAGCTTTGTATCAACAAGATGCATTAAAAGTAATTCAAAATAAAGTATCTAATATTATGTTAAAAGCACCATATGATTATGCATTTAAGTATGTAACTACTGCTGTTAATGTGCCATTAGAAACAACATTATATGCAAGTGTCGATTATTCTATTCCATTATATCAATTAGTAGTTAGCGGTTTATTTGATTATGCGGGTAATACTGTTAACCTAAACAATGAATATGCACCGAACTGGTATTTCTTAAAAGCATTAGAAACAGGATCGAATTTATCTTTTGTCGTTTCTGCTGAAGATACAAAGATTTTACTAGAAACTCCTTACACGGAGTATTACAATGCATATTATATTAACTGGAAGCAAAAAATAATTGATTTGAATAGAAAATTAAATGAATCAGGTATTTTTGAAAGTCGATTAGTCTCACATAAATATTTAACGGATAATGTGGTATTGGTTGGCTATGAAAATGGTTTAAAATTGATTATTAATTTCGATAATGAGACTTATCAAGATCCAACAACAGGATTAGCAATTAGAGGTAATTGGTATATGATTGTAGAGGAGGGGAAATAATATGCTAGAAAAACAAAGTGTTTTAAAAAAGTTTTCGTTAAGCATAAGTAATTTTTTCTCGAAACTAGGTCAAACTACTTTTATGAAAAAGGTTAAGGCAGTATTCAATTACATTCCTAACCTATTAGTGCAAAAGGTTAGTTATCGTAACCGAAAAGCGTTATGGGGTATTGTGTTCGTTATTCCCCTAATGATAGGGCTTATCTACTTCTTCTTAATTCCTTTTATTACAACAGTAATTTATAGTTTTTCAAATGTTGAGATGTTGGGATATAATAGCGAAACCAACGAGTTTATTGGAGTTATAACTGAATGGGTAGGTTTAGATAACTATCGTTATATTTGGAATGAACATGCCACATTCAAACAGTATTTATTAGATTCATTTGTAAATACAATGTTGAATGTACCGCTTATTCTTATCTTTAGTTTGCTTGTTGCGGTTGTTTTAAACTCCAAATTTAAAGGGAGAGCATTCGTTAGAGCGGTCTTCTTTATGCCAGTTATTTTCAACTCACAAGCAGTTGACGTAGCAATGGCTTCTGGTGAGTTGATGGCGGAAGCTATCAATGAGGCAGGTACAGATATCTTTGCCACAATGTTCAACTTTCAAGATTTCTTACTCGATGCTAACTTACCAGTAGGAGCAGTAACATTCCTAGCAAATGCTTCAAATTCAATTTTCGATATTATCTCTTTCTCTGGTGTACAGATTTTGATATTCCTATCGGGTATTCAATCAGTACCAAAGCACTTATATGAAGCGGCAAAAATTGAAGGGGCGACTCAATACGAAATCTTTTGGAAAATTACTTTTCCAATGGTTTCACCACTGATGTTAACAGCTGGAGTATATACCGTCGTCGATTCCTTCTTACGTTCAGAAGTATTAAGAGCGATAAATAGAATTAAGGGTGCAGGTGTTATCAAGCTAGTTAACGGATTAGGGAACTTGACGAACTATGGTGTCCATGCGGCGATGAGTTGGTTATTCTGTATTTCTTCGTTGATTATCATTGGAATAGTTGTCTTCTTATTATCAAGGATGGTGTTCTATTATGATGAATAATGAAGCGAAGCAAATAAAAAAATCATTTTGGGCTCAGTTGAAAGAGGATTGGCAAAATCCAATCAGTCGTAAGGTTCGTAGTAAAAATGCAATGATGGTGGCTGGTAAATTAATCAGAACATTTATCTTGATCGGTTTATGTTTTGTTATCTTAGCACCAATTATTCAAAAATTATCAATCGCGTTTAGAGATCCAAGTGATATTTCCAACCCTCAAGTAGCATGGATTCCTGAATCTTTCAGTATTGTGAATTTTCAAATTGCTTGGGAATTGTTGGAATATGGTTCTTCAGTTTGGAATACATTAATTCTATCAACAGTAGTTATGCTGATTCAAATTATCGCATCTGCTGTTGCTGGATACTCATTTGCACGTTTAAAATTCAAAGGTAGTAATTTATTATTCTACTTAGTTATTTTTACCTTAGTAGTTCCTAATGAAACACTACATATATCAAGGAACTTGTTCTTAACTAATTATCCATTCTTTGGTATTAAATTAGTAGGAAATATGTTTTCAATGTACATTTTAGCTGCTTTTGGTCAAGGAATTCGCTCAGCAATCTTTATCTTCTTGTTCAGGCAATTCTTTAAGAATCTACCAATAGAACTTGAGGAGTCGGCACAAGTAGATGGTGCGGGTGTTATTAGAACCTTCTGGAGCGTTATGCTTCCAAATGCCAGAGGAGCAATCGTTACTGTAGGTTTGTTTGCCTTTGTATGGCAATGGAACGATTTATACTTTGCAGGTTTATTGAATGATTCTTTAGGCTTCCCATTACTAGCAAGTAAGTTGGGAGATGGTACAAATCGTCTTGATACAGTTATGGGTACATGGATTGCGCAAGGACGAGATGTATTACAATCAATTGGCGATAGTGAAATCAAGACAGACCCATTATTTAGGTCTTTGATTGCCAACACTGCAGCATTATTAATGATGTTACCGTTATTGATTGGTTACTTCTTTGTTCAAAGACAATTTGTTGAAAGTATTGAAAGAACAGGTATCGTAGGATAAATTAAAAGGTGTTACTTGTTTAAGTAACACCTTATTATTTGAGAGGAAGAATATGAATATAAAAAATTTAACTTTAGAAGAAAAAATCGGGCAAATGCTATGTTTTGCTTTTAATGGTACAGAATATAATGAACAACTTGATAGACAAATCAAACAATTAAAAGTGGGTGGAGTGATCTACTTTGCGAAAAACATTACTAGTCCTTTTCAAGCGGCGAAATTAAATGAAAGATTGCAAAAGGAAGCCAAAATACCTTTGTTCACCTGTATTGATCAAGAAGGTGGTAGTGTACTTAGAGTCATGGAAAAAATAACTCCTTTTCCTGGAGCGATGGGACTTGCGGCAACAGGAAAGAACATTAGAAATCTATGTTATCATGTTGCAAAAGATTTAAAGAGCATAGGCTTTAATTTGAATCATGCACCGGTTGCAGATGTAAACAACAATCCCTTAAATCCTGTAATCAACTCCAGGAGTTATTCTGATGATCCAGAAGTAGTGGCAAAATATGTTTGTGAGGCATTCAAAGGATTTCAAGATGCAGGGGTACTTGCAACAGTCAAGCATTTTCCAGGACATGGAAACACAAGTCAGGATTCTCATCTATTAATGCCTTCATTGGATTCCTCGTTAGCAGAAATGAAAAAAATCGAATTACTACCATTTCAAAAAGCCTTTGATGAGGGAATAGATGGTGTAATGGTTTCTCATGTACTCTATACAGCTTTGGATAAAGAGTATCCAGCGACATTATCCTACCCAATTATGACTAAATTATTACAAGAACAAATGGGATTTAAAGGGTTAATTGTTACGGATTCTTTAAGTATGGGAGCTATCGAACAAAACTACACCAATGAACAAGTCATTAATTTATGTGTAAATGGTGGAGTAGACATGATGATTTTTTGTGGTGCAGCTCGTTTATCTGACCAAGAGGAAATTTTCAATAAGTTTCTAACCATGGTAAAAGCAGGAATTATTTCCGAGAAACGTGTAAATCAATCGGTTGAAAAAATTCTTCGTTTAAAAGAAAAGTATTGTTCTGGAACAATCGATGTTCGTAATTTAGCACCGAAGAGCGCAGTTGAAGAAGCGGAAAAATTATCTGTAGAGAGCGTTTCTTTAGTGAAAAATAGTGGAATTCTTCCTTTCAAAACAGAAGACAAAGTATTGATTTTGTTTCCTGAAATCAAATTATTTAGCCTTGTAGACAATGAAAATCAAAAATACAAAACATTGAGTGTTTATTATCCTCAAGATGAGATTGTATTTAACCGTGAATTAAAGAATTTGTCACAGATAAAAGACGCCTCTAAGCAATATGATAAAATTGTCCTCGCTACTTATAATGTCGGTAAGGGAGATTATCAAACAGAATTATTTAAATGTTTAGATAAAGAAAAAACAGTAGTTGTTAGTTTACGTTCACCTTATGATATCCTTCATTTGGATGGAGTGAAAAACTATATTTGTCTTTATGAAGCAACTCCCTTATCATTAAACAGTCTAACAAAGTGTTTAATTGGTGAAGTGCCATTTACTGGTAAGGTTCCAGTGAAATTATAAATACTCTTTAGAAAGGAGAGATTGATTAATATGAAAATAATTAGAGTGAAAGATTATGATGAATTGAGTTTAGAAGGAACAAAAATCGTCGGTGAATTCATTAAAAACAATCCCCAAGCGACCTTAGGATTGGCTACTGGATCTAGTCCTATCGGCTTATATCAAAATCTTATCAAGATGTTTCAAAACAAAGAAATTTCTTTTAAGGAAATCAAAACGTATAATTTGGATGAATATTGCGGGTTGCCGAAATCACATCCTGAAAGTTATTATTCGTTTATGTATCGTAATTTATTTTCTCATGTTGATATAAAGGATGAAAATGTCCATATTCCTTCTTCTGAAGGCGAAGATATGCAAAAAAATTGTGATGATTATAATCGATTACTTCATCAAACGACAATTGATTTACAATTATTAGGAATTGGCGGAAATGGTCATATAGGTTTTAATGAACCAGGAACTCCTTTTGATAGGGAGACATTTCTTGTGAAGCTTGCAGAAAGAACACGCCAGGATAATAAGATGTTTTTTAAAGAAGATGAGGAAGTGCCTCATTATGCTATTACTATGGGAATAAAAAACATCATGGAAGCTAAAAAAATAGTGATGTTAATTTCGGGAAAAAGTAAAGCGGAAGCCGTTAAACGATTGTTGAGCGGGGAAATCACAACGGATTTTCCAGCCTCTATTTTACATAAACATCCTGATGTAACAGTTATTATTGATGAGCTAGCAGCGGCCTTAATCTAAAATGATAAACATTCTCGACTGCAATACATTTAAAAAAATAGAGGATGTCGCATTACTTTGGAATGAAGAAGTGGGATTTATTTATCCAATCACTGATTTGCTTTTTAAACACAATATCATAGATTGTCCATATCTTTCGCTGGGAACTTCTTTTGTTGCTGTTGAAAATGAAAAGGTTGTTGGATTTATTCTTTCTAAAATATGGGATGGAAACAAAGAAATACCCACTTATATTAATACAGGATGGATTTCTCTTTTCTATGTTGCCAGAAAATATCGAAACCAAGGAATTGGCTCACTGCTTCTGTCTAATGTAGAAACAGCAATGAAAAAACAAGGAATTAAAACGATTCATATTGGGCGTGATGTCAATAATTTTTTTCCGGGAGTTCCTTGTGACTTCGATGGATTAACGCCTGAGTTTCTTGAAAAAAGAGGTTATATTTTAGGTAGAAGAACGCATGATTTGATAAGATATCATTTAGATGATGTAAAGGAATATGTTTGTAAGCGGGATATTCGCTTTGCCACTAAAGAAGATGAAAAGGCAACGATGAAGTTTTTTTTGAAGAATTTTCCAGGTAGATGGTATTTTGACGCGTGTAAAAATTTCAAAAATGGCTTGTATCATCAATACTTATTGGCTTTTCAAGATGGTGAAGTTATCGGATTCATGCGAATGAGTACTATTGAAGATAGTATGTGGCCATATAGCCTGACTTGGTATCAGCGTTTTAATAATTTGGGTGGTCTGGGAC